>ULNH01022642.1_pt1 | contig 23589 bp, 24 predicted proteins | sample 1951871 | NCBI WGS metagenome assembly ULNH01 (sample SAMEA4835572, study PRJEB28245) | human gut metagenome | biome: gut microbiome; material: fecal sample | place: Denmark | collected 2008 | reverse complement strand
TAGCAGTAGTATGTGTACTTTATTTTAAACCCAATAATACAACAGTAGGAACTGGCACAAACTTAATAAATACAATGGCGAATATAGAGAGTTTATCTAATTCTTTTTTGGAAACTTCGAACGAATTAGACAATACATTAGTTGAAACTAACTCTATTGAAAACGAGAATAACAAAGAAAATAATAATAGTGAAGATAAAGAAAATAAAAACTCAAATGATACACAAAAGAATAGTACAACAAATAAAAGCAACAATAATACTAAAGAAGAAATAAAAGATAAAACTAATAATAAAAATGATAGTAATACAAATAAGGTAGAAAATACTGATAAACAAAGTAACGATACTAATAAAGAAGATGAACAACCAAAAGAACAGGAAGAACAGAATAAAAATGAAGAACAGCAAGAGCAACAAGAAGAAATAAATACTGAATTAGCCAATACGCATTTTACGAAATATAATGCAGAAAAAACTGCACACGCAGTTAATTATCTAAATAACCTAATCAAAAGTCAAAGCGATTATGACGAGTTTGGAGGATATGCAATAGCTGTTACTTCAAAGCCAACAAGTGATTGGTTTTCATATAGCGACTATAAACTAAATGGATTAGCACTATCAGGATATATAGTAAAAGTATATATAGAAGATGAATATGTTTATAACAGTAGAGGAACTTCATATTCTTTATATGACACAAAAGCTTATGTTTATCAAGAATTTATGGATTAGAATAAAAGAGAATTTTAGAAGCCAATTAGGGCTTCTTTTTTTAAGGAGGATTTTAAATGTTAAAGAAAGTAAATAAAAAAATTATAGTGTGTTTGCTGATATTAGCAACAATTTTAAATATAACTATACCAACATTTGCAACATTACAAATAGGAGATACCTCACATTTATATGGTGAGAAAGAATTACCTGGATATTTGGAAATAAAAGAAACAGGGGCAATAAAATTAGTAGTTAAAGTCTATTATATAGATCCTGATACAAAACAAAAATTACCAGCATTCTGCATAGAACCTTCAAAACCTGGAGTAGGCTCTGGTGCAACAGATTTTTCAGGATATGACTCATATATTAAGGAAGTTTTAAAAGACCAAAAGATATGGAGATGTTTGTATGAAGGATATATGGGAGTAGACTGGAAAGATACAACCGTAGAGTCAGACGATGACTGGTACTTTGTAACAAAAATAGTAGTACATTGTTTGGTTAATAATAAGAGTCCAAAGCAATTATATAAAGTAGCAGATAGACTCTTACAGTCAGATAAAGAGGCAGGTCTTACTTTAGCATCTCTACAAAGAAAAGGACAAAAAATACTAGACGAGGCAGAAAAATTATATAATAAAGCTAAAAATGGCACAGATCAATATAGAGATGCAGAAGTAGAAATAGTAAAACAAGGAGATTTATATAATTCAGGAGAGTATATAGTACAAGAATATAAAATTAATTCAAATAAGGAGCTTGGAAGTTATGATGTGAATTTAAGAAACTTCCCAACAGGAACTACTTATAGTAAGAGTGGCAATACAATACAAGTAAAGATACTAAAAAAGAATATTAAGGAAGATATAAACGGAACAATAGATATTGCTAATGCTAGAGTAAAAACTTGTCCTGCATTTTATGCTGAGGCAAAAAATGACGAGTATCAAGATTATGTAATCGCAGCAGATCCATACGAGAGCACATCTGCTAGAACAAGTCTAAAAATAGCATCCAACAATGCTACTTTAAAAATTGTAAAAACTGACGAGAAAACAGGAGATAAATTAGAAAATATAAAATTCAATGTAAAATATGAAACTGGAGAAAATATTGGAGATTTTGTAACTGATAAAAATGGTATTATAACAATTGAAAATTTAAAACCAAGTAAAATTGTTATAACGGAATTAGAAACAGATGAAGAACATATTTTAGATACTACTAAAACAAATGCTACATTAACTTTTGGAGCAACAACTACAGTTAATATAGATAATGAAAGAAAAGTAGGAAATTTAAAAATTTATAAAGTTGATTTAGATAATGAAAAATTGCCAATATCAGATGTTGAATTTGAAGTTACTGATTCAGATGGGTTTAAATACAAAGCTACAACAGACGAAAACGGAATTGCATATATTGAAGGAATACGAACAGGTATGTTTTATATAAAAGAATTAAAAACAAATGCAATATATGAATTATCTAATGCAACATATTCAGCAGAAATTAAATGGAATGAATTAACAGAAATTACTATAAAAAATGAAAAATTAAAAGGTCAAATTGAATTAGTAAAAGTAGATGCAGAAGATAAAGAATATAAATTAGAAGGTGTAAAATTCCAAGTAATAAATTCAAATAACGAAGTGGTAGAAGAAATAACAACTAATGCCGACGGAATTGCAACAACCTCGAGACATCCGATTGGAGAATATACATTAAAAGAAATTGCAACTGACAATATGCATATACTAAATGAAGAACTTATAAAAGTTACAGCTAATACTAATGAAATATCGAAACTTACTATCGAAAATGAGAGAATTAAGGGGCAAATAAAAGTCCTAAAAGTAAGTAGTGAGGATAGCCCTATTACAGGTGATAAAGCAGGAACACCAATACCTAATGTGGAATTTGAAGTATATAATGCAAATAAAGAATTAGTTGATACAATTCTTACAGATAATGACGGAATTGCTATAACTAAAAAACTTGATAAAGGCATATATACAGTAAAAGAAACAAAGTCAGGTAAGTGGTATTTGCTAAATGGAAATGAGTTTAAAGTTGAAATAAAAGAAAATGGGGAAATAGTAGAACTTGATGTGACAAATGAGCCAGAAAAACCAAGTGTGGATATAGAAAAAACAGGTCTTATCCAAACAACTGCAAATGAAGAAATTAGATACGATTTCCATATCAAAAATACAGGAAATACAAAATTAGATAAATTTACTTGGTATGATTACTTACCAACAGATTATGTAAGAATTACAAAACTAATAACAGGAACATATAATCAAGATTTAGATTATGCTATTTATTATAAAACTAACAAAAATGATTATAGATTATTGAAAGATAATTTAAACACTCAAGTAAATAACTATATTTATTTATCTAATATAGAATTAGAAGATGGAGAGTATGTTACTGAATTTAAAGCAGACTTTGGAACTGTTGATATTGGTTTCGAATCAGTTATAGATCCATATATTTTTACAACTGTAAATAGTACAGTACAAAATGATGATACATTTACAAACAAAACAAGAATAGAGGGCTATAACGATACTTATTTAGTATGGGATGGAGACGAGCATACAACAAAAGTATATGAGAAAAAGCTAGAAGTAAGAAAATTGCCACGAACAGGATTCTAATAAAAATATATAGTAGAGAACAGATAGAAAACTATTTGTTCTCTATTATGCTTTTAAATAAGGATAGTTAAAAAGGAAAAGGAATGAAAATTGATTATGGAAGAAACAGAAAAAACAAGAATAAAAGAAATGAAAGAAATAGACGCAGAAATAGAAAAAATAAACTATGACCTTTTAGGTATTGAATCAAGAAAAAAGGAATATGAAGATAAAAAAGCAGAAAAACAAAAAGAAATAGAAAAACTCGAAAAAGAAAAGGAAAAGTTGACAATGAGGTCAGAGGATATGAGCAAAGCTAGAAAAGTAATTTATATAATTGTAAATTTACAAAAAGATTTAAAGGAGATAGATTCGCTAAATTCAAGAATTGTAAAGCTAAAAAGTGAAACCCAAGAAATACAAGAAAATATTGATATACAAAATAACTTGTATTTGAAATCAAGAAATGAAAAAGATAAGTTTTTAGAGGAACGAAGAAAATTATATTTATCAAATGAAGTAATACAAGAGAAAAATAAAGATATCGAGAAAAATGAAGACACTAACAATAAAGAGCAAAAATTAAGTAGAGAAGAAAAATTTATATTTAATTTAAACAGGTTAATCGAAGAACAAATAAATGCACATTTGAATAAATCAAAACAAAATAGCAACAGTAATGAATCAGAGGATGAAATGGAATAGGTGGTGACAAGATAGTGGAAAATAAAGAAATTTTGAAAAATTTAGAAGAACTAATACAAGAAACGTTTTCTGATCCTCAAAAAATGAGAAGTTTTTTAGCAACGCAGTCAAAAATGTATGATACAAGTTATAGTAATGTACTAATTCTTAAATCACAAAAAGAAAATGTAAGCAAAATTTTTTCAAAAGAGGAAGTTGAAAATAATAAATACAAAATAAAAGATGGAGAATTGCCATTAAACAAAATTGCTAGAGTAAAGGACGAAAATGGAAAATATCAATATATAACAAAAGAAGTTTACGATATAAGCCAACTAGATATTAGCACTCCTAAAGAAACAAAACTGGATAAAGAATATGTTGAAAATATAATAAAAAATATGTGCAAATTAAGAAAAATTGACTACTCTGCAGATAATCAAATAGAAAATATATCTAATATAGTAAGTGATATAAGTAGTAATTGTAGAAATGATAGTGCATCAAAATATAATCTTGATTTATACATTGAACAAATAAAAGCAGAAAATATTGCTACAACTTTTGTTATTGCCAAAAAGTTGAATATTAGTACAAAAAATTATAGTTTAAAAACCGTGTGCGATTGGGGAATTGATAAAGATATAAAAACTTTAAAAGAAAGTTTGAGATATATTCAAAAAATTAGTAATTATTTTAATGCTGGTTTCGAAATGCAAAAAAAAAGAGATAGAATAGAAAATATGCAAGAGGAAGAAGAAATGGAATAAAAACTAAATAAACGAGAGATGCCATAAACTCGTTGTAAAATAAAAAGTGAAAGGTGTAATAAGCCGATGCAATAAAAATTTATTCGTATGAGTTCTAACAGTCTATTAGAGCAAAATGCGTAAGTGAGATCTCGTAACGCAAACTCACAATAAAAAAAGAGTTATTGGTGGCAAAACTTGTTAGAGGATATGCAGGTGTAAAAAGTGTGGGCAAGAATGCACAATATTTTTATAAAAATAGCACCTGCAGTAGATTTATAAATCTACATACTAGACTATCATTAAAAAAGCGACGGAATGAGGGGTTTAAAAAATGATGTATTATCTTGTAATTAAAGGGGATAATACACCATTTTATTTGCTCTAGAATTTCAGGGTTTAGTCATAATAAGTAGGATAAATCAATTTTTTTCGTTGAAATGTTACTATATAAGTACAAGAGGCAAAAAAATATGATCTTGACAATATTTAGTGTATCTATTTTCTTATATTCAAAAGATAGTAGCAAACAAATTCTTTATATTTTGAATCAAGAAAATGAACTTTACGTTGCTGAAAAAATAAGAATATTTACTTATTAATTATATATAAAATTATTGTTAATTAAAAATAAATATGCTATAATGAGCATAAAAATAACAGATTTGGAGGTTTTGGTATGATTAATAAGAACAAAACAATTAATATAATTGTTTTTATAATAACTTTTTTATTAATAGGTTCAGTTTTGATATTTAGTCTATTACCAAATGTTGTGTTAAATGCATTTGTAACAATAAGTGGATTTATAATACCATCAATTTTGATATTAATTACGATGATCGTAGAAATAAAAAAAAGTAATAATATAAATGAAAAAAAGAAGATAAGTAGATTTTGGCTAAAAATGTTATTCGCTATATATTGTTTATTATTAATTACTATTCTATTTTTAAACAATGAATACAGAATGACTGGATTTCAAGCTATAAATAGCAATACATTTTCAGCAGAACATTTGAAGACAATTAATATTATTCCATTTGCATCTATAATAAAATATATCAGTGGTTGGATATCTCATAGTGTAAGAACGAATATAGTTTTTATCAATTTATGTGGTAATTTAATTTTATTTGCACCATTAGGATTTTTTGTTCCAATCTTGTTTGAAGATAAAATTAAAAATACTAAACAATTTATACTAATGATCATTGTAGTTACAATATCTGTCGAAGCATTACAATTTATAAGTTATACAGGTTCAACAGATATTGATGATATTATACTAAATACAATAGGAGCAGTTATTATGTTTAATATAATGAAAACGAAATTAGCCAGAAAAATTTTAAAAAAGGTAATTGAGTTATAACATAAGATTCTAATATAAATGAGTAATAAAGATAACTTTTAATATAAATTTGTTTATAAATGTCATTAAAGCTATTGTAAAATAAGATATTAAAAGCAAATAAGTATGTGTATAGCTATAATAAATATTTTCAATTAGAATATCAAAAAGATTCAATGCTATTATAAGTTTAACTTATTAATTATACTACTTATTTTGAATAAATAAAAGTCAAGATATAAAAAGATACAAAAGAATGATTGAATATAATTTAAATGAATATAAAATGAGAGGAAATTTATTATGGTAAATGTTTTAATTGTAGATGATAATATATATTTTGCAAAATCTTTAATGAATTATATAAATCAGAAAAACCAAAATATAAGAGTATGTGGCTTGATTGAAGATGGACAAACAACCTTAAATATACTAAATAACAAAAATAATATTGATATTATTTTACTTGATTATAAAATACCAATTTATAATGGAGACGAAGTTTTAAAAAAAATAAAAGATGAAAAGAAATATGAAAAATCTTGTATTGTAGTTACTGGAATATATGAAGCAAGATCTAAATTTTATAATAATAATATGGTCTATAAAGTAATTGATAAAACATCAAGTTTATCTGATATTATCGAAAATATCAATGAATTAGTCGAATATAAAGAAACTTTAAAACATAGTACTTGCATAAAGAATAAAATCATACTTGAATTAGTTTCACTGGGATATAATATTTCACACAACGGAACTTTATATCTTGTAGATACAATACTATATATATATAACAATAAAGATAAAGATATAGATATAGATAACCTCACTAAAAATATTTATCCAATTATTGCAAATAAATATAAAAAGAGTGTTCATAACATAAAGTGTAGTATCGTGAGAGAAACAAATGAGATGTATACAAATTGTAAAATAGAAAAATTAAAAAAATATTTTTATTATTCTGATGATATAAAACCAAATGTAAAAACAGTCATTAATACGATTATTAATAGAATATTATAAAAAATATATCTTTTTGTATCTTTTTATGTAAAAAAATGTAGATAAGTATATAATTATCATACATAAAGAAAATAATGACAAAATCAAGAAAAAGAAAGGGGGGATATTATGAAAAGAAAGTTAGTAATATCTTTTTGCATCGCAATATTTATAGCTTTTTTGATTTCTTTGTCGTCTGTAGTTTTTGCTGAAAGTACAACATATTCTTCATATCTAGATATGTTAGTAGGTAATACCACATTAAAAGGAAGTACAAGACAGTACAATCAAAGAAATCACGAAATATCCTATAATGTAACTCAACTAGATGCAAATACTCATATGTATACAGCATTAAAAAAAGATGGATTTTTTAGCGACACAACGGTACGTGAACAATATGTTGACTTCAGGAGCGAAAAAACATATACATATAATATGGGAAATCACGATACAGGAAAATACTATTATTATTTTTCTACATTTGGTAATGGCCGTTATGGTGCATTCTATGCTGATCCAGTAAACATGAAATGTTATGACTAATGCTTTAGAAACACTATAGGCAATTTCAGGCCTATAGTGTTTGTTAATAAGGAGTATAATATATGAATAATGAAATAATTGTGTGCAATGCAACAAAAATATTTAAACTAAAAAATGAAAAAGAAATAAATGCGTTGAATAATGTATCGATTAGTTTCAAACAAGGACTTTTTTATGCAATTATGGGACATTCAGGGGCAGGAAAAAGTACACTAATCCAAACATTAGGTCTATTAGACAATTTGTCCAGTGGTGATATATATATAAATAATACAAGTATAAAAAGATTATCAGAAAAAGAAAAATCTTATATAAGAATGAAATATATAGGTTTTATCTTTCAAGCTTTTCATTTAAATTCGAAATTGAAAGCTATAGAAAATGTAATGTTACCAATGTATATTAATCCTAATATACATAAAAATGATAGAAAAATTATTGCAAAGGAATTATTAAGAAAATTTGGACTCGAAGGAAGGATGGCTCACTATCCAAAAGAACTTTCTGGTGGGGAACAGCAGAGAGTAGCTATTGCAAGAGCTCTAGCTAATAATCCTCAATTTATATTAGCAGATGAACCTACTGGAAATTTAGATGAAGAAAATGAAAAAATTGTATTTGAAGAATTAAAAAAATTAACACTAGAAGGTAAAACAATAATTGTTGTAACCCATAATGATATGGTAAAGAAATATGCTGATAAAATATTATATATGAGCAATGGTTTCATAAAGGAGGAACTATGAACTTTTTTGATTATTGTTACCTTTCTTTAATTGATATAAAGAGAGATAAAAGAAATTTTTTGAAAAATATTATGTTAATAGCTTTTTCATTGTCTATATTGATAATATCATCAATTGCAACTGAATCTATAAGTGATGTGTTGAATAGAAATATAAAATATAATTTATCACATAGAAGTATTTATGTAAAAAACCCCGAACTAGTTAGTCAAGAAACTTTTATAAATGATATAGAGAATGTAGCTCATATATCAAGGGTTGTAACACAAGATGAATATGAAGTATCTGTAGATACACAATCAATCGGAGGAAAAAAAATATTAGCAGAATTATCATTAATTGGTTCAGATAATAATATATATCCACCATTAGTAGCTGGAAGACAAATTAATGTAGATGAAATAAATGTATGCATAGTTCCTAAAAATTTTCGATTGAAAAGTTTAAACGATTCCTCGGAAAATATAATAGATGGAGAAAGTTTACTAAATAAAGAAATTGAAATAGTTTATTATAATTATGATTATTCAGGAGAGTATCCCACAAGATCAAATACTATAATAGAAAAATATACTGTCGTTGGAGTATATGATCAAGATTTAAATATGGGGGAATTTAATGAATGCTATATAAATTTTGACGATGTATTAAAGATTCAAAACGAAATCTTAAAAAATTCGCACTATGATAATGGGTATTCTCCAGTAATAGCAATTGTAGATAATGCAGAAAATGTAAATGATGTACTTGATGATTTAGATAAACTTGGATACGAATCACACTTACGCTCGACTGTCAATACAAAATTAATCGATATGGTAGAAACGATTTGCACTATTCTCTCTATAGGAATAATGATAGTAGCTTTATCAAACATAGTAATTAATTCTATAAAGACAGCTGAAGAAAAAAAAGAAGAATTAGGTTTATTAAAAGCATTAGGATTTAATGATAGAATACTTTGGAAAATAATCATAATAGAATCAATTATTACTGCAATTATTAGTTTTGTATTATCTTGTATTTTTGCATTATTATTAGTGATTATATTATATGCAATCATAAAAAATTCAAAAACTGAATTGCAAAGAATAAATCTTATTATAAATTATAATATATTCAATATAATATTTTTTATTACATTGCTTATTGAAATACTTATGAATATAATTATTAATTATAATGTAATAAAAAAAGCAACTATTATAAAAAATATGAAAAACTAAGGGGTTATTTATGAGATTATTAAAACCTGCTTTTATAAGTTTTTTTAGACAAAAACAATTATTTTTATATATTTTAAGCATTGCAATTATTATTGGAGTTTTAATGGTAATATTTGCTTACAGAGAAAGTTTAGAAGAAAAATATACAAGTGAAATAGAAAATAATATAATAAATAGAACGATTTTTGTTTCAAAGGATAATTCTAATGCTTTAAATATAAAAGATATAGCAGATATAGAAAATATAGAAAAAGTTGAATATGTTTTTGATACAATAAGTGTGAATATATTAAAAGACAAATATAATTTACAATCAAGTATATTACTGGATGAAAACCAAATAATAGAAGGTAGATTTTGCAAAGATGATAAGATAGAAATTGTTATTCCAGACTCCTTTGAAAACTCAAAAGATTTACTTGGCAAATCAATTGATGTCGAATATAATGGATTTGTACTAAATATTGAAGTTGTTGGTATATATAGAGATCCTACGAAACAAGGATATTGTTATATTTCACAAAGTGCAATACAAGAATTTATGCAATTTGATAAAAACATTATTAATCTTTCTGCGTGCTTAATAGTAATAGATAATTATAACAATTTAGAAAATATTATACAAAAGATAGAAAGCAAAGATTTAAATGCTAATTTATATAATACCAATGGATTAAACGATATAAAAACATATAAAAATATTTCTGTGATTTTAGATGTATTAATTGTTTTTATAATTCTATTTACATATGCAACCTTGATAATAATTGTAAGTAATATATTAAGTAATGAAAGAAAAGATATAGCAATATTAAAAGCATTAGGATATAATCAATTACATATAATTAAAATAATTTTTTATAGGTTATTTTCTATTATGCTAATATCTTTTATAATAGGAATTCTTATTCAAATATATTGTGAAAAGATTGTACAATCTTTCATAATACAAACTGTTAATATTGATTTTAAACTATGTAATTACGTTATTATTTTTATTATATTAGCTATTTTAATATCAATAGTATCTTTAAAAAGTGGAAAAAAAATAAAATTAATAAATACAATTACTCTATTAAAAGAATAATGAATTAGTAATAAAATTATCTAGACTGATATAATAATACTGTTATCAAAAAACAAATATAAGAAATTTAAATGAATATGTATATCTTTTACAATATTAATTATTGAAACATTGAAAGAATTTATAGAAGATTAATAATTTTTTTATTTAAGGTAGCACAATTAAACACTATTTTATATTTAATTGTGCTATTCTCGATAAATTTTATGTTATTTTTTTAATAAATATCAAGTTAGAAAGATTTATAAATCAAAATGCAAATCATTGCAAAATATTAAAAGAAAATAAGTTAATCAATAAGCTTACTGTAATGAGCAATTAAAGCAAAAACTACAATTTATTATTGTTCAACGAATCAACTATTAAATCCGAAAGATAAAGAGTTGTAAGTCCATAAGCTGGATTATAATTACTAAAAATGGAGTATAGTAAATTCTTATCCATTAATCTTTTGGCACTGGATAAGGAATTATCTATACTCCATTTAACTTGCATTGAAGAATAAAAACCACCTAAGTCTGAGGCAACAATGCTATATAAATCTTTTAGAGATAATTTACAATGTTTTCTTTGATATTTTATATATATTAAATCAATAAAATTTGAAGTTCCTGAAGAAGAAGGATTAAATTTTAGTTCGCATAAAATGTTCTTTATGGTTTCTTTTGCCGACACAAGACTATTTGATGAAAATATTTCTTGAGCTGAATATACTGCCTTTTCATATTTATATGGCTTTAATAATAATTGATAGATGTTGGAGAAATCATATATATTTGAAACTAATTCTTTTGAGTAAGAAGTAACAATAATATTTTTTTTATCACTTTTTCTTTTTAAGTTATTTAATACACCTAATCCGTTTACATTAGGCATATCAAGATCTAAAAATAGTACATCTGGTTTCTTTTCTAAATAATTATCTATTGTTTCTTGTCCTGTAGTAGTTGTTGCTACTATTTCAAAATTTGTTTCATTTGTTAAATAGTTACAAAAGTTCTGCAACTCATTTGCATCATCTTCGGCAATCATGACTTTTAACATATTGTCCCCCTTATTATAAAACAAATTTCTAAATTATTATAACACCTAAATATTGATATTTCAACACTTCTAAGAGTAATTTTACATAAAAAGTGGTAAAAAGTGGTAACATTTACTATATTTTACTACTTCTATGGAAAATAGCACTGCATTCATTTAATATATGCTCTAGGACATAAGTCTATAAGTAAAGAAAGTTATTAATTAACACTAGATAAATAATTAGAGAACTGATGTTAAAATTAATACAATGTTTTATTTATAGACTTTATTTTATGGGAGGAATGCAAATATGTAATATAGTATCTTTGTAGAAAAGTAAAAGAAAAATCAATATTCTTTCTTTGCTTTTAGACATTTGTCCAATTTTTAAGAATTGGAGAATATGTTAAATGAAGAGAAAGGATTATTTATTAGAAAAGTTATCAAATGAAGAAAAATTATATTTAAAAATACTAATTGTAAATGTAAGAAGAAAATACATAAGAGATAATTATAGATTTATAAATGGAAAACATTTAGATTATTCTGAATTGAATTTAGAAGATTCGGAGTCAATATTCGACACACTAATAAACAAATTTGATAAAGAGCTAAAATCAGCTATTGAATTTGAAAAATTAATATCAAACGAAAGGTTATATAAAATTGTAAGAGCATTGTCTTTAAAAGAAAAGATGATGCTCTTTTATTTGTATAAAGAACAAAAAGATATATGTGAAGTTGCTAAAATAATGAATATTAGTCTTGCAACTGCTTATAGATTAAAAAATCAAGCTTTAGATTTAATAATGAAAAAATTTATTGGGAGGATATAAAGATGTTATTTAACAATTTTGATTTAACTGATGAGGAGATATTGAAAATAATAAATGATTATGAGCCTTTAATAAAAAGAAATTCTTATATAAATTCAAAATTTGACGAAGATCTTAATCAAAATATACAAGAGAAGATATATGAAACACTAAGAAAAAATAGAAAATTTAAAAAAATTTAAAAAATTTTTCAAAAAATGAGAAAATTTTGATACTTCTTGGACTTCTATTAGTAGAAACCTAAAACAAGGGAGGTGTACTAATATGGAGTCCGAGAATAAAGATTTGATAGAGTGGAAAGATGCTATTTCTTATATGCAACTTGCTATACATACTTTGCAGAATAGTGCAACAGAAATAACACCTAAAGCTATAAAAAGTGAAATGGAAATGCTAAGAAAAAAGTTCGGAACAAATGAAGTAAGAAGGCTAACAAAAATTATTTTAAAAGGAAAATAGTTTAATAAAGAAGTACTATGAGAAATAGAGCAAAAACTCTATTAGTATTTCTATGTAAAAAAAGTGTTAGTAAAAAGTTGCAGTATATGAATGAAATAAAGAGGTGTCAAAAGTGAATGTTAAGGAACAGGTGTTAAATTTGTATTTTGTAGAACATAAAAAGCAAAAAGAAATTGCAGAAAAACTCAATATTTCAAAATATACTGTATCACGAATAGTTACTAAAGATGATAGATATATAACTGAAAAAGAACAACGCAAAAAGCAAAGTACAATAAATAATAAAAAGAAAACTATTGAATATATTTATTTTAAAAGAAATCAAAAGAAAGTTGATGAGTATGATTCTGTTAGAAAAATGCACATACAGGCAAGTTTGGAATTATCAGAAAGAAATAAACCTATGAATAATAAGGCATACAGAGATTGGAATCCTTCTATTTATAAATATAATGAAAAAAGCAAATGCTATGTATTGAGAAAAGGAATTAATGTAGGTGCAGATGTACCAAAGAGGATAAAATGGATATAAAAAGTATTTGTAATATTTTTATGATACAAGCAATATACATTAAACAGAGGTGGACAAATTGGAAAATATTTTAGATAAAGTTGATAATAAAATAATAGATAAATTTGAAAAGTCTATTACAGAATTATTAAGTATATATTTAATTAACTCAGCTAATAAGCAAGGGTTAATTGATGATAAAATGAAAGAACATATAATTTATAATTTATAATGGAGGAAATCTAATGGATCTATATACAATTAGAAAAGAATTGATGTCTGGTAAATCAATATATGATATACCATTAAGGGTAACATATTATGCAAGAGTATCTACTGATAAAGAAGAACAAAAAAATTCTCTTGATAATCAAGATACATATTATAAAAATAAAATATTATCAATACCGAAATGGAGATTAGTTAAAGGATATACAGATGAAGGTATAACAGGAACATCTACTAAGAAAAGAGAAGATTTCAATGCAATGGTGGAAGATGGACTAAATGATAAATATGATTTAATTTTAACTAAAGAAGTATGTAGATTTGCAAGAAATACATTAGACACATTGCAAATTACTAGAAATTTATTAGCAAAAGGAAAAGGTGTGTATTTTGAACTAGATAATATAAATACATTAGAGCAAGAAGGAGAATTAAGGCTAACAATAATGGCATCATTAGCTCAAGATGAAAGTAGAAGAATTTCAGAGAGGGTAAAGTTTGGCTTTAGTAGAGCTATTGAAAAAGGCAAAGTTCTTGGAAATAATGCTATTTGGGGATATGATAAAAATAATTGTAAGTTAGAAATAAACGAGGAAGAAGCAGATATAATAAAAAGGATATTTGAAATATATTCTAGTGGAAAAATCGGAATAAGAAAAATAGGAGATGAACTAGCAAAAGAAGGGATTTATACTAGAAAAGGCGAAATATTTGCATATTCTACAATAAAAAATATACTTACTAATCCTAAATATAAAGGATATTATTGTGGAAATAAAACAAGGGTAATTGATTTTATGAGTAAGCAGAGGGTGTATTTAGGAGAAGACGAAATAGTACAATATAAAGCAAAAGAAGATATAGTACCACAGATAATTGATGATAAACTTTGGCAAAGATGCAATGAAATATTGAAAGAAAGAAGTGAAAAAGCTAAAAGTGAAACATCAGGGTACAATAATAAATATAAATTTTCAGGAAAAATTTATTGCAAGGAAGATGGTCAAGCATACTGGCGAACGATTACAAGAGGAAAAGAATTTTGGCAATGTGCATTATATAAAAAACACGGAATAGAAGGCTGTACTAATAATGTAAACATTTATACTGTAACTTTAGATGAAATTATGAAAAAAATCTTTGATGAACTATTTATTAACAAAGAAAAATTTATAGATAATTTACTTAATAAATGTATGGAAAGTCTAGAAAATAATGGCTTGGAAGTCGATATACATAAAATAGAAGAAAAGATGGAGAACATTAAAAGGGAAAAGAAAAAGCTAATAAAATTATATACATCTGAATTGATAACAGAATCCGAATTCGAGGAAGAAAATAATTTATATAATGAAAAATTAAATAAAATAAATATAGATTATGAAAATATGAAGAAAACAAGAGATATGACTTCTAATGAAGAAATGAGAAATATTTTGAAAAAAAGCTTTCAAAAGGATTTGAATTTTAATTTAGGAATACCAGATCAAATACTGGACAAAATGCTAGATAAAATATATGTAAAAAAGGAAGATGATACAGGATTAGCAAATTTAGAAATTATACTAAATGTTGGTTTAACAACAAATTTATATTATAAAAAGAAAAAATATTTTAAATACATAGAAAATGTGCAAATTGCAAGTTAAAGTCCGAAAGGGCTTTTTTCTTTTGAATTATCTATATTTACTTGACAATGTGCTTGTACAGAGTTAGAACATAACCAAATAAAAAATTGGAGGTTATGTTTATGGAATTGTATGAAATAAGGAAAGCTTTAATGTCAGGCAAAACAATTTATGATTTGCCATTAAGAGTAACGTATTATGCAAGAGTATCTACAGATACAGAAGAACAAAAAAATTCTTTAGAAAATCAGGATACATACTATAAGAACAAAATTTTATCAATACCAAAATGGAGCTTAGTCAAAGGATATACAGATGAAGGAATAACAGGAACATCTACTAAAAAAAGAGAGTATTTCAATGAAATGGTAGAAGATGGATTAAATGACAAATATGATTTAATTTTAACTAAAGAAGTATGTAGATTTGCAAGAAATACATTAGATACATTGCAAATTACAAGAAATCTACTAGCAAAAGGAAAAGGTGTATATTTTGAGTTAGATAATATAAACACATTAGAGCAGGAAGGCGAACTAAGGCTGACAATAATGGCATCTTTAGCACAAGACGAGAGTAGAAGAATATCAGAAAGAGTAAAATTCGGATTTAATCGAGCAATAGAAAATGGCAAAGTATTGGGAAACAATGTTATATGGGGATATACTAAAGATAACTGTAAATTAAAAATAAATGAAGAAGAAGCTAAAATCGTAAGGAGAGTTTTTGAAATATATGCAGAAGGAAAAACAGGAATAAGAAGAATAGGAGATATACTAGCTAAAGAAGGATTTTATTCTAGTACAGGTAAAAAATTTTGCTATTCGACAATTAGAAGAATAATAAACAATCCTAAATATAAAGGTTGGTATTGTGGAAAAACAACAGAAGTAATTGACTTTTTAACCAAAGAAAGAATAGAAATACCTAAAGAAGATTGGATACAATATAAAACAACAGAAGATATTGTACCTCAGATTATAGATGAAGATTTATGGAATAAATGTAATGAAATATGGGATAAGAGAAGTATAGAATTTTCACAGAATAAGAGAGGCACAAATAGGTGGAATAGTAGATATTTATATTCTGGTTTACTTGTCTGTGCAGAAGATAATAAAACTTATTGGAGAACCAAACATAGACCTTCAGCAAATGAAGAATTTTGGATTTGTTCCGAATATAAAAAATATGGTAATAAAGTAAGTTGCACTAATACAGAACTAGCTACTTTAGAATTAAATCAGATTATGGAAAAAGTATTCAATGAACTCATAGAAAATAAGGAAAAAATAAAGAACAAAATGCTAGAGATAAATAATAAGTTACAAGAAAGACTATTTAATGAAAACATCGGTGTTCATGAAATAGAAGATAAAATAAATAATTTAGAAGAAGAACAAAAGGGTTTGATAAAATTGTATTCTCTTAATAAAATCGATGAAGATCAGTTTGAAGAATATAATAATGAATATAAAAATAAAATTTTAGAGTATAAAGGTAAATTAATACAAAATAATGCTGAAAATATATCTCAAAGAATTGAGAAAAATAAGGAAAAAATAAAGCAATTTTTTGATTTCGATAAATTTGAATTAACTTCAGAGTTCCTACATAAAAAGATAAATAAAATGATAGTAAAAGAAATTGAGAAAAACTATGTTAGCCTAAAAATAAATTTCCACCTCGACTTGGAAATGTCTGAGGTGGATAAAAAAAGTATCTGTTTAGGGCTTATTATATGAATAGAAGGTGCTTTTGCCTTTAATTTTACGCCAAATCTTGAACCCTGTTTTACCATTTCTGGCTCCTCTAAAATTAATTCATCTATGGAAGGTGTTACAATACCATATCCTTTTGCTTTGACTTCTTCTAAGGCATATGCAATTTTATCATATTCTTTTTTAGTATTGGCAAATTCGGTTATTGTAGAGAATAAATCACCTTCATTTGAAATATCAACTCCGGAAATTTCTGTTAGGACCTTATAGAACAATTCATCCATTAAATTTATGGAAATATTTACACTGCCATCTCCTAATTTAATTTCGTCTAATATAGTTCTTGTTATTATTTCAGTATTTTGCAATTTATCAATACCACTATTTATTTGCTTTAACACACTAATATTTGCAAATGCTTCTTTTATTTCCTTATATAATTCTGCTTTTAGCCAGTGTTCGCTATTTAAACCATCTACCCATTTAGGAAAAGTAATATTTAATGTTTCAATAGGAAATTCATATAATATTTTGCCGAAAATATTATTAATATCATCTAAATTTAAACGAGAACAATCAGTAGGCAATACTGGTGTTTCATATTTCTTTTCCAATTTTTGAGCCAATTCTCTAGTATAATCAGAAGAAGGATCATCTGTATTAAGAACAATAACAAAAGGTTTGTTAATTTCTTTCAGTTCTCTTACAACTCGCTCTTCTGCTTCAATATAATCTTGACGAGGAATATCTGTAATTGTGCCATCAGTAGTTATTAAAATTCCTATGGTAGAATGTTCTTGGATAACTTTTCTAGTTCCTATTTCTGCAGCTTGCTCAAAAGGAATTTCTTCGTTAGACCAAGGTGTTTTTACCATTCTAGGCATATCATCTTCCAAATAACCAATTGCGTTATTCACAAGATAACCAACACAGTCTACTAAACGAGTTTTTAATTTTAGGTTATCCCCAACAGTTATCTCAACAGCCTCATTTGGAATAAATTTGGGTTCAGTTGTCATTATTGTTTTGCCAGCAGCACTTTGAGGTAATTCATCTCTTGCACGTTCTCTTTTGTATTCATTATTTATATTTGGTATTACTAATAAGTCCATAAAATTTTTAATAAAAGTAGATTTGCCAGTTCTAACAGGTCCAACAACACCAACATAAATATCTCCATCTGTACGGTTAGCTATATCTTGATACAATTTTAAATTATCTTCCATTAATTAATTAACCCCCTTAAAAATGTTTGTACAAAATAACTTTATTTAATTTATATTAGAATATTTTTAAGTTATGACTAAAATGCAAAAAAATTTGCAAGAAAATAACCAATGTGATAAAATATGAATATCTTATATAAAGGATGGTGCATATGGAAGATAAAATAATAGAAAAGTTAAATCAAATGGGGCAGCAACATATAACAAAAAGGCTGGACAACAATGAAAATTTGCGAGGACAGATATGCAAAATTGATTTTGATGAAATAATGAAATTATACAAAGGCACAAAGAAAAATACTCCTATACTAGAAAAATATTTTGAAGGAATAGGATATGTTGAAAAAGATAAACTATCTATGGAAGAATATGGCGAGCTAGAAAAAATAGGAAATGATGTTATAAAAAACGGTAAATATGCAGTAGTAACAATGGCAGGAGGACAAGGAACAAGACTAGGACATATAGGTCCAAAAGGTACATACAAATTAAACTTAGAAATAGGAGAAAAATATTTATTTGAAATTCTTGTAGATTCGCTAAAAGAAATAAAACAAAAATATGGAGTTACTATTCCGTGGTATGTAATGACAAGTAGGGAAAACAACAATCAAACAAAAGAATTTCTAGAAAAGCATAATTATTTTGGATACCCAAGTAAAGACATAAAACTATTTATGCAAGGAGAACTTCCATTAATATCAACAGAGGGTAAAATTTTACTAGACAAAGATGGTTGCATAAAAGAAGCATCAGATGGAAATGGCGGAATATATGAAGCAATAAATAAAAATGGTATTTTAGCAGACATGAAGCAAAAAGGAGTAGAATGGATTTCTGTAGGAGGAATAGATAATGTATTGTTAAATATAGCAGATCCAATATTAATAGGACTTACTATTAAACAAAATAATCTAATAGGATCAAAATCTGTTGTAAAAGCAAATGCACAAGAAAAGGTAGGTGTATTTGGAAAAGTAAATGGAAAAACAAAAGTAATAGAGTATACAGAATTACCAAAGGAAATGGCAGAAAAAGTAGATGAAAATGGAAATTTAATATTTGGAGATGCAAATATATTAAATCATTTGTTTAATATAAAAGTATTAGAAGATTTGTCAAATGTAAAGTTACCATATCATACTGCACTAAAAAAAGCATCTTATTTAGATGAAGAAAACAATTATATTGAACCAGTAGAACCAAATGCATACAAGTTTGAAGCATTTATATTTGATGCATTTGAAAGATATGAGAATATGACTGTTTTAAGGGTTAAAAGAGAAGAAGAATTTGCACCAATAAAAAATGCGCAAGGTGTAGACAGCCCAGAAACAGCTACAAAATTATATAATAATAAAATGAAAGGAAGATTAAGAAATGAATAATATAACAGCATTAATAATGGCAGCAGGTACAGATGATAAAATGAAATCTAAAAAATCAAAGTTAGCACAAACTATATATGGAAAAGAAGTAATAAAAAGAGTTGTTAATTCAGTAAAAAAAGCTGGTATAGAAGAGGTTGGTGTAATAGTAGGAGAAAATAAAGAAGAAATAGAATCAATATTAAAAGATGAAGTAAAATACATATATCAAGAACAATGTTTAGGAACAGGTCATGCAATAATGCAAGCAATACCATATTTAGAAGAAAAATCGGGTAGAGTTTTAATATTAAATGGAAATATCCCATTAATTACAGAGCAAACTATACAAAAAATTGTGGATAAATCTATAAAAGAAGATGAAGTAGCTACAATACTAACAGGCATTATAAGTGAGCCAAAGGGATATGGCAGGGTAATAAGAAAAGAAAATAAAATATATGAAGTAATAGAAGAAACGGATTTGGAAGAGGTACAAAAAGGTATATTAGAAGTTAATGCAGGAGTGTATTGCTTTAAAATAAATGAATTATTAGAAATATTAGGAAAATTGCAAAAAAGTAGCATGGGATTATATTATATTACTGATGTTATAAAAATGATGAACACAAAAGGACTAAAAACTGGAGGAGTATTAGTAGAGGATAATACAGAAATTTTAAGTTTGCATACAAAATTACAATTAGAGATGTTAACCAGAATACTAAAAATAAGAATTAACACAATGCACATGAATAATGGTGTAACAATAGAAGATATGAATACTACATATATATATGATGATGTAGAAATAGGAATGGATACAATAATACATCCAAACACTACTATAAAATCAGGAGTTACAATAGGGGAGAACTGCGACATAGGACCTAATGCATATATAAGAGAAGGATGTAAATTGGCAAACAAAGTAAAAATAGGAAGCTTTGTTGAAATAAAAAAAGCAATAATAGCAGAAGGCACCAAAGTTCCACATTTATCATATATGGGTGATTGCGAAATAGGCACAAAATGTAATATAGGATGTGGTACAATTACTTGTAACTATGACGGGGTAAACAAACATAAAACAATAATTGGAGATAACAGTTTTATAGGCTCTAATGTAAACTTTGTTGCGCCAGTCAAAGTGGGAAGTAATGTAGTGATAGGAGCAGGTTCAACAATTACACAAGATGTTCCAGACAATGCATTGGGAATTGCAAGAGAAAGACAAACAAATAAAGAAAATTGGAAAAAATAGAAAAAAGGATGCCAACTATAATGTGAATGGCATCCTTTAAAAATGCGTATGTGGCAAAGCAAAATGCACATTTAACAAAGCCACTTTTCTTATTGTTGATCTCCAGGCAATAAATAATCAACTACTCCGTAAACTATAGCACCTATTATTGCGGCCATCCAAGAAACTGTATAACCAGCGACAAAGTATTGTGTAACATATAAAACTACTGCTGAAAGCACAAATCCAACAAAACCTTTTCCAAATGAACTAGCATGTAGTCCTGTAAATTTTGTTATTAAATAATCAATAATAGTAAGAACTATTGCAGCAGTGGCTAAAGCCCAAAAACTATTAATTCTAAAACCAGGCGTAAAAAATGCAGTAATTGCAAGAACTACACCAGCAGTAATCAATCTACCTATTATTTGCCAAGCAGTACTTGTGCCATTCTGAGTATTAACGTTTGCATTATTTGTTGACATACTAAAACCTCCTATTAAAATCTTACCAATTTTATGGTTTTATAATTTTATTATTAACTAAAAAAAAAATATTATTCAAAAATGCGAATAATATATTTTTTTTGGTTAAAAATATTAGTAAAATAAACAAATTTGAAAAAAGGAAAAAATTAAAATGATAATTACATTTATAAGATCAATTATTTTATACATAATTGTATTAGTTGTTATGAGACTTATGGGAAAAAGAGAAATAGGCCAATTGCAACCATTTGAATTGGCAATATCTATAATGATAGCCGATTTAGCATCAATACCAATGGCAGATACAGGAATACCAATAACAAATGGAATAATTCCTATATTAGGGTTGTTAGTTATGCATTTAGTAATATCAATTATAAATATTAAAAGCATAAGAGGAAGAGAAATAATATGTGGAAGACCATCAATTTTAATATATAGAGGTAAAATAGATGAAAAAGTTTTGAGAAAAGAAAGATTTACGGTAAACGAATTAGAAGAAAGACTAAGAGGCAATAACATAGTAAATATAGGTGATATTGAATATGCAATATTAGAAACAAGTGGACAAGTAACTGTAATACAAAAACCAGAAAAAAGGAACACAACACCAGCAGATTTTAACATTCAGCCAGATTATGAAGGAATACCGTATGATTTGGTAATAGATGGTAAAGTAATGCATGAAAATCTAAAAATAATAGGTAAAAACTACGAATGGCTAAGAAAACAGGTAAGCAAATTTAATATAAAACCAGAAGAAGCGTTACTAGTAACATTGGACGGAAAAGGGCAAATGTTTTGCCAAGGCAAAAGTAAGGGAGGCAAAAAATAATGTATAGAGAGGCAGTAATAATAGTATTGATAATATTATTAATTATAATAGGAGATATATTAACACACAAATTTACTACAAAAACTGTAGCAGAAATTAGCAGAGAAATATTTTTGTTAACAGAAAGCGTAAAAAATAACAAGGATGATATTCAACAAAAATTAAACAATATAGAAAAAGCATGGGAAAAATATAGTGAAAAATTAGCATATTATATAGAACATAATGAATTAGAAAAAGTTGATACAGAAATAGTAAAAGCAAAAGCAGATATAGAAGTCCAGAACTATGCAATGGCAATAGAAAACCTAGAAAGATGCACATTTATTCTAGAACATATAAAAGAAAAAAATTCATTAAAAATAGTAAACGTATTTTAGTGTCACTTTAGGTACGGTCCAAAAGTGACACATCTTTATTACTTAGGTAGTTTAGAATTTTAGCATCTGTTTTAAAATTAAATTTAATATAACTACTGCAAAGCTGTTGTGTTTTATATCCAAACTGCTTGTTAATTTTGTTTATTCCATATTTTCCATCTCCAATTATGGGATAACCAATATGAGCTAAATGTGCACGTATTTGGTGTGTTTTCCCAGTATGCAATTGTATGTCTAAAATACAATAATTTTTTTCAATATTTTTTTCCAATACTTTATAAGACGTTACTATTTTTACATATCCTTTTTGAGGTGTGTCAGAAATGTATACTAGAGCTTTTTTATTATCTTTAAACAGGTAAGCCTCTAATGTTTGACTTTTAATATTAGGTATTCCATATACCATTGCTTTATAATGCTTTTCAATCTCTCTATTTTTAAATTTCTGTAATAAAATATCTAAAGCATCTTTGTTCTTAGCGAAGATTAATAAACCAGTAGTATTTCTATCTAACCTATGACAAGGTTCAATATAGGCATACTGCCTTTTTAAAATAGAAGTTATAGAATCAGAGCCAGTAACTTCTATTTCGGCAGGTTTATCTATAATTAGAATATTATCATCTTCATATACTTTGTTGAAATTACAATGATTTTGCTTAAAAAGAAATTCATCAGAAATGAATATTTTAACAGAATCACCAGTCTGTAAAAATACATTAGAGTTTACTTTTATATCATTAATACGAATATCTTTTTTTCGTAAAGCTTTATATATGGTGTTAGTACATAAACCATCAAAATTATCTAACAAAAAAGGAACTAATTTTTTACAATTATACTTATTTTCAACAACTAATTCTTTCATAAT
>ULNH01052931.1_pt1 | contig 23593 bp, 23 predicted proteins | sample 1951871 | NCBI WGS metagenome assembly ULNH01 (sample SAMEA4835572, study PRJEB28245) | human gut metagenome | biome: gut microbiome; material: fecal sample | place: Denmark | collected 2008 | reverse complement strand
ATTTTGGTCTCACATCATTGACAAATCAACATTTTATACTTTTCTTAATCATTACCTATTTTAAATACGATCAGAAAACCTATAATTAGTAAAGGTACTCCAATTAAAAGAGCAGGCAATGTATAGAATGGAATCATTGTATATATTAGTATACCGATAGTTCCATACACCATTCCTAAGCAAATGCTGAAAAAGTGCTTTTCATACTTTTTCATTACAACACCTATTATCCTTGATGATACTATCAAAGTAATAATAAAAGAAATAAAAAAAATGAGAAGATTTATTAATTTAGTAAATTCTATTAATTTAAAAGAAAAAATTGTTTTTGCACTTTCTACTATCATGGAAAGTAATGGAAAATATACACCTAAGATCAAAAGCATCATTGATCCGCTTACACCTGGCATTATAAAAGCGATAGATGCCAAAGCACCAGCTACCGCAAATAATATCATATTTACATTATTACCTGAAGCTACTTTAATGATATTTGATAAACTGACAACTCCTACTCCAAGTAATAATTCTAACAAATTTACAATATTAAATTTTTTAATTTTTTTGTGAAGCGGTACTACACCATAAATAGTAATTCCCAAAAATAAAGCCAAAATTACAAATGGCCACTTTTTAAAACAATAGTCAATCGCAATGATAGAAAAAATAATACCAAGTATTATTCCTATGATAAATTGGTAATTCTTTTTCCACGTATTTTTTCTAAATGGGTAACTAGTTATCTCTATAATGTTTTGATATATGTTCAAACTTATAGCGACCAAGGCACTACATACACCGGGAATCACGTTTGTTATTCCGACAATAAAACCTTTTATTATTTTTTTCAATTATATTTCTTCCTTTTTTGACAAATTTATAGTATAATATATACGATTTTTAAGGAGGATTCAGTATGAAAATTAAACTTTTTCCATCTTCATCAAATGGTGTTGCTGAAACATCTCCATCAAAAAGTATAACTCATCGTGCTATTATATGCGCTAGTTTTTGTAAAAATGCTACGTCAATCATCAACCCTCTAATTTCAGATGATACCATAGCCACGATTAAGGCTATGAAAATGATGGGTGTAAAATTTGAATATGATAAAAAGAATACTGAATTGAAAATTATTCCACCTAAAAAATTATCTGCAATCAACGGAATAATAGATTGTAATGAAAGTGGGACAACATTTAGATTTTTGTTGCCAATCATACTTTCCTTTCAAAATGTTGTTACCTTCATGCTTGGAGAACGTTTATTAAACAGGATAACCGAAAAGGAATTGCAAGAGTTAAAAGTGGACTATACAAAATCTGAAAACAACATAACATTTTTTAAACGCGACGATAGCAGCATCGTTTTAAATGATTGGGACACTACTCAATACATTAGCGGATCTTTAATCGCAGGAGCAATTGACCCTAAACAAAATACAATAAAAATTAAAAATAAAGCCTTAAATAGTTATATAACCCTTACTTTAGATATTATGGAAAAATTTGGTATTAAATATAGTATTACAAATACTCTTAATGATATCACCAATGAATTTTGTACAGAAGTATCTATTATCAATAGTTCTTTTACATCACCAAAAAATTTCTTCGTTGAAGGCGATTATTCTAATGCGGCAAACATCCTTGTAGGAGGTTTAGTAGGGAACAAAGCTATCTGCAAAGGCTTATATCCATCTTCATTACAAGGTGATAGTAGAATAATCGATATTATCAAAATGATTGGCGGAAACATATCGATCGGCACAAATCTAATAACGACAAGCGCCTCAAATCTAAAACCGCTAGAGATTAGTTTAGATGATATTCCCGATTTAGGACCTCTTCTTATAGGCCTTGCTACCATCATTGATGGCACTTCAATATTTACCAACTATCATCGATTATTCAATAAAGAATCTAATCGGCTCGCAGATACTATTCAGATTTTATACACATTAGGTGCTTCAATTACCATAGATAAATTATCACAAAAGTTGATAGTAAATGGGCAAAATCTTCTGAGTGGAGGTGTCTCTGTCGACACAAAAAATGATCATCGTTTACTATTCATGCTATTTGTAGTAAGCAATAAAATTATTTCTCCTATAGAAATAGAAAATGCATCATGTTATAGTAAGTCATTTCCTAATTTTTTACGTGAAATGAACAATTTAGGATACAAATTTCAAATTGAGGAGTGATAATATGAGAAAAACAGTCTCTTATATGTCAAAAAATACAACAATTATAACATCGTCAGACTTTAATGATGTTAACAAAGTTTTGAATAATCCTAATTATGTTTATATTGTAGATGAATGTATTTTGGAATTATATGATTACTTATTTAACGATAACTGTAGTAGAATAATACCAATTAAAGGTGGTGAAAATGCCAAATCGTTTGAATCATATCAAATGATTACAACAACTTTAGCAAACTTAAACATTTCCAGACAAGCAACTATCGTCGCCATCGGGGGCGGTACAATTACTGATTTGGTTGGTTTTGTAGGGGCAACCTATAAACGAGGCACTAAACTTATCTTCATACCTACAACTTTAATAGGGATGGTAGATGCAGCCATAGGCGGAAAAAATGGTTTAAACATTTTCAACTATAAAAATCAAATTGGAACCTTTTACCAACCAGATGCTATTGTTATATCTACATGTTTTTTGCACTCATCATCACTTTCTTCTTTCAAAGAAGGAATGTCTGAAATAATTAAATGCGCTATAATTAGCGACATAGATTTATTTAATAACCTTAAAAATAACTATTATCTCCCCTCTACTACAGATTCATCATTAAAAGAGTTAATAGAAAAAACTATAAAAATCAAAATTGATTTAACATTAATCGATGAATTTGACTGCCATGAGCGACAAAAATTAAACTTTGGACACACTCTTGGACATGCTATCGAAAGCTGTTCTAGTTTTACTACTTCTCATGGTAAAGCGGTAGCTACAGGGATGATTTATGAATTGACAAGTGCTGACGAGCGCAATGAATTGCTTAAATTATATAAATTTCAAGATATAGAATATCTTGAAAATTTAGATATTGATAGCCTTAAAGAAAACATATTGAAAGATAAAAAAGTTAATAGTGGTGTAATCACTTATCCAGTAATCAAAAAAATCGGTAGATGTGAATTAATATCAACGAGTGTTAACGAATTCTTAAAAAATATAAAAGAGGAATTATAATGAATCAATTTGGAAAAAATATTAGAATAAGTCTTTTTGGCGAATCTCATGGTGAATTCACTGGTATTACAATAGATGGTATTCCAGAAGGAATTCATTTTGATACGTCGAGATTTGATGAAATTCTTATTAAACGCCAGGGCGACCCAGATGTATCAACACCAAGACGTGAAACTAATGAATTTAAAATAATATCAGGTTATTTTGAAAATCATACAACTGGCGCGCCACTCACAATATTAATTAAAAACAATAATATCGATAGTTCATCGTACCAAAGAGGTGTTATTAGACCTAGTCATGGAGATTTGTCATATAACTTGAAATACAATCACAATAACGACTATCGCGGTGGCGGGACATGCAGTGGAAGACTAACTGCTCCTCTTGTTCTCTTAAAACCCATTTGCGAAGAAATATTAAATAAATTGGGATATGATAAAGTTAAAGTGCGTTCTATAATAAAAAAAATCGGTAATTTAGAACAAACTACTTCCATTGAATCACTTAATCTTAATACTGAAATTAATCCTTTTATAAATGAATCGTATGAAATAAAAGTTAAAGATATATTACAGAGCGTAAAAGCTAATGGCGACTCTCTCGGTGGCACTATTGAAACTGCTGTTACAGGAATACCTCAAGGAATTGGCGAACCATTTTTTGACAGTGTTGAAAGCATCATCGCACATCTCCTTTTTAGCATTCCTGGTATTAAAGCTGTAGAATTTGGGGAAGGAACAAACTTCTCCTCGATGCTTGGTTCACAAGCCAATGACGCACTAGAATATAATGGTGATAAAATAGTATTTTTGACCAACCATGCAGGCGGAATTAATGGAGGCATTTCCAATGGTAACATAATCACTTTTCGGACTACTTTCCGTCCTACGCCAAGTATAAGAAAGGAAATACCATCTATCAACACATTAACAAAAGAAAATATTATAGTCTCAACCAATGGCAGACATGATCCTTGTATCGCCTTAAGGGGCCTTTATGTCGTCAATGCTTTAACTTATTTTGCAATAACAGACTTAATATTAGAAAGAATGAAAAATGAATAATAATGATTTAAATGATTTACGCAAAGAGATCAATCTAATTGACGATGAAATTATGCCACTTTTAGAAAAAAGAATGGAAGTTTCAACAAAAATAAAAAATGTCAAAAAAGCTAAGAGCATTCTTATTACAGATAAGACAAGGGAAAATGACATTTTAAATAAATGCGCTAACTATAAGCATGAAAATTCAATTAAAAGCATCTACAAATCAATCTTTACAGAGAGTAAATTGATACAGGAAAAAAAAGATAATAATTCTTGTCTTTTAGGACTTTCACTTCCCTATACTTATTCTAAAGACATTCATAAGTATTTTCATAATGATAGTTACGATATTATTGAGACAACTAATCCAACAGAATATATAAAAAAATACAAAAATTTGAGTGTGACAACCCCATATAAAAACATATGTTTCAAATACGCACTTGAAAATGAATTCATCATTGATAGTAATGCTAAAGAAACCGAAGTTATCAATTGTATAACAAAAGATTCCGGTTCTAAAGGCTACAATCTTGATAAGCAAGCCTTTTTAAATGAACTTCTTCACTACAATATTGATATAAAAGATAAGAATGTTTTAATATTAGGAAATGGTGCTACAGCCAAATCAGTCTATGCTGCAGTTATCTCATTACATCCTAAAAGCATTATAGTTGCGGCCCGTAACATCAGAAATAATGAAATACTTATTGAAAATATCTATCAAGAAAATATTACCGATACGATCAACATCATCATTAACACTACTTCTTACGGAGTTTTTCCAAACATCGAAATAAAACCAATAGTTTATTTAGATAAATTTTCAAATTTAGAAGCTGTGGTAGATGTTAATTATAATCCAATCCGCTCTTCGTTATTAATTGAAGCGAAGAAACACAATATAAAAAGCTATAATGGCTTATATATGTTAGTTGAAAATGGACGTTTAAGTGAAGAATTATGGCAAAATAAGAGTTTTTCTGAATCTCTCACTAATAATTACGTAAGAGAATTAACTATCAAATACACAAATATCATACTAATAGGTATGCCTTATAGCGGAAAAACAACCCTTGCTAAAGAATTATCTATAATAATGAATAAAAATTGCATAGATACCGACCTATCATTAAGCCAAAAAGATATTTCTATAAAGCAACTTGGAATTGAAGAATTTAGAAAAAGTGAAACTGGACTGGCAGAGCATCTTTCAACCATTATGCCTGGGTTTATAATTTCAACAGGAGGTGGATGGATTGAAAATCGATTTAACATCGATTATTTAAAACAAAATGGTATTGTTGTTTTTATTGATACACCTTTAGAAATTTTAAATAAACACATCGATGATTCACGTCCTCTTGCTGATAATAAAGATAAATTAAAAAATCTATACATGCAAAGACATCAACTATATAAAAATGCCGCTGATATTGTTGTGCCAATAAATCACGACACTCCAATTTATATCAATGCTTTAAAAATAATGGAGAAAATTTATGAATATTATGATAATTAATGGTCCAAATCTAAATATGCTAGGAATAAGAGAACCTAGCATCTACGGATATCAAACTTATAATGACCTTTGTTTATATATCGATACACTAAGCAAAAATTACAATTTTAAATATTGTATTTTTCAAACGAATAGTGAAGGAAAATTTATAGATTACCTCCAAAATGCACAAATTGAAAAATATGACGGTGTAATAATCAATCCAGGAGCTTATGCTCATTATAGTTATGCTATAATGGATGCATTAGCGGGAATGACGATGAAAAAAGTTGAAGTTCACCTAACAGACATAACAAAACGCGAAAACTTTAGACATCTTTCTGTAACTTCTCTTAAATGTGATAAAGTATTTATGGGAGAATATTTTGAAAGTTATCATAAAGCAATCCTATTTTTAATAAAAGGAGAAACTCATGAATGAATATAAACTAATTTACACTACAACTTCTTCCCTTCTAAATGATATGGGGTTTACTAATGATCACATTCAAATTATTGCCGGTCCTTGTGCTGTTGAGAGTTATGAATCAACTTTAGAAATGGCAAATTTTTTACTTAAAAAAAACATAACATTTTTAAGAGCTGGAGCTTACAAGCCAAGAACTTCACCATATGATTTTCAAGGTTTAGGTGACGAAGGTATCGATATTTTAATTAGAATAAAAAAAGAAACAGGAATAAAAATCGTAACTGAAATTAATAGTGTTCAACAAATACCGAAATTTGTAGAAAATATCGATATTATACAGATAGGTGCTAGAAATATGCAAAATTTCGAATTGTTAAAAGCACTTGGAAAAACTGCTAAGCCTATAATATTAAAACGTGGGTTTGGATGTACTATCGATGAATGGCTTGGAGCTGCTGAATATATTCTCGCTGCTGGAAATCCTAACGTTATTCTTTGTGAAAGAGGAATAAAGTCATTTGACACTACATTAAGAAATTCACTTGATTTAGGAGCAGTTGTCTACTTAAAACAAAATATCAAACTACCTGTAATAGTTGATCCCTCGCATGCAGCTGGAAATAGCGAACTAGTTCCTGCCTTAGCATTAGCAGGCATTGCTGCAGGAGCAAATGGACTTCTTATAGAAGTACATAACAATCCTCACATTGCCTTAAGTGATGGACAACAGTCATTAAGTTACGCACAACTAAATGAATTATTAATCGCTCTTGATAAAATAGCTTTTGCGATTGACAAAGCATTATAACTACACAAAAAATCTAAACTAAATTAAAAGCTTGACGCGAATAATTATCGCATCAAGCTTTTTTAATGTTTGTATTTAAAAACTTTTATTGTTTTCTCTTTAAGACTACTAGCGCTAATCCTAACAAACTTATCATAGTTATTGTATGGTAAACATTCATCATAGAGCAACTTGATCCAGTATTAGAACTAGGATTTTCATAATTTGCAATTAAGTATAAAGATTCCGTTATAGGTGTATTAAAGTTGAATTTCTTATCATCAACATACCAACCTTTGAAATTCTTACCATCAAGCGATGGATCTTCAGGTTTAGCTAAAGTATCATTTTCTAAAACGTATCGTGTTTCTAGTATTTCACCTGAACCATCATCGAATTCTACTTTATAAATTGCATTTTCCATAGAAATATAATTGTTGCTAGTATAATCGTTTAAGTTATAACGGAAAGTAATTTTATAAGTTAAATTATCACTAAATACAGAAAGAGGAATTGTAACACCTTTATCTTCATAATAAGTATATCTTCTTTCATTTACCTCAACTGAAATAGCACTAATAGCACTATCCACATCAACATGATTAGATTTTAAATATAAGTTATTATCATCATAAGTTAGTTCAAAATCTTTAATTTCTGGCACAACTTTACTTGTATGTGCAGTACCTTTTATTGTTGAACTAAGATTTTTTTGTGTTTCTGTATCATGGCAAACAGTATATTCATATTCAGTGTTTTTAGTAAGTCCCGTAAAAGTAACTTCATTATTAACAACTTCTTTTGTTTCATTATTTAATACTACTTTAATAGCTTTTATTTTATTAAAATCAACTTTTTCTGTATTAAATTTAAGTGTTATAGAATCAGTTGTATTACTAATGCTTTCTACTTTATAGTCTTCATCTTTTACTACTACAAATAATCCGTTTGATACTGAACGTATGCTACCATCACTAGGCGAATTAACTATTTTAAATCCTTTGTCACCACGAAGAATGAATGATGAAGATCCACCACCATCTAATAAAAATGCATTAGAATAACCATAAGTTTGAAGAATAGTATTCATTTCTTCTTGGTTAGCACCATACATATTAGCCTTACCTTGGCGTCCATCGATTGTAATCAATCCAACTGTTCCGTCAGGCTTAGAAGCAATAATAGTACGAGGTGCACGAGTTCTGTAGTATTCATCAGGATGATATTCAGATAAAACGCCATTTTCAATCATGGATTTGTAACAACCCATTACGTTTTCTTGGCCTTCAAATGCTCCTGTGAAATCATATTGTACTCTGATGGTTACACCTGCATCCAATAAACCATTAACTTCAGCATTTTTACTTACTATTGCAAAATCTCTTCTTGTGAAATTTACATTAGTAGGATCAACTTCAGTAATTTCACCTTTTGCATAGAAATTAAATTCACCAGAACCATCGTTAAATGCTTGAGTAATTATTTTACCAGCATTACCGATAAAATATAATTTTCCATCGACAACCTCAGGGGCTGTATAATCTCTTCTTTCAATTTTATGCTCTCCATAACTATTAAGAATCTTGTTACCATTTTCATCATAAGCGTACACATTAGTGATTTTTCCAAATAAAACGCCTACTTCACCATCTGCTATTTCAGCATTTACTTTATTTAATGAAATTTTTTCAATTATCTCATTTTTTTCATCATAAACAGTTAAAACAGGGGTAGCGGTACGAGTCATTTCGCCAGCATTTAAATAAATCAATTGGTCAGTTGTAAAATCGCCATTTTGAATTGCAACAGCATCACGATATCTTACAAATCTAATCAAATCTCCTTCATGAGCTTCAATACCTATACCACTATTAGGATAATCTAAAGTTGTATGCCAATCATAAAAGTCTGCGTTTATACCTGCAAGTACTTTGTATCCTGGGTGTTTTGCTTCAAAGTCATAGGCGATACCAGCGATAGAACTAAATTCCCATTGCATATCACCTTGAATACTCCATGGAATTACAAATGTCTCTTGACCTCTAGGAACATCAACAATATTGATTTGTTGTCCATACCATTTATTTGTGTCAATTCCTACAGAACCACCTAAACCTTGGTCTTTTCCATGAGGCATAGTTGTTTTAGTTTCGGCTAAAATACGTGAATATACTACATCACGATATACATTTTGGCTTTCAACAAGAGTTTCACGATATAAGTCCCCAGAATATAAACCATTAGTTTCATCTGCATAGACATTAACAAGTGAAAAAGTTGAAATTATTGTAATAAATACGAATAAAATTTTTTTAATTGTTTTTGTCATACTTTTCTCTCCTTATTACAATCATTATACTATAAATGTGCTTTTTTTTCAAGAGAAAAACAAAAATTTACATTGTGACTTTACAAGTATATTCATCTCTATACGTAACAATAAAGGATTTTAAGTAAGCATAATCCTTTTCTCCAGGAAGTGCATCATATACTTCATAATTAAGTTGCACTTTTAAGTATCCCATTAATCTAAAAGATACCTCTGTTTCTCCCACACCACCTTCTTCTAAAATGGGAATTGTATCTATCCTTGATTCACTTTTGTAAACCATGATATAATCATCATCTTCTATATCTTCTGTCGCCAAAATGTAAAAATGCAAAAACTCAGCAGTAGTGATATTATTTCTATTTTCGTTTTCAACCGATTTATCCATCGTTTTACATTTAACTGGATAAATTCGTGATGAGCAAATTGCTGAATGATCGAGCATACAAACTTTTAGAGCATCCCTAATCTTGTAAGCTATACTATTACACTCATTTTGGTAATTATATTTTATCAAAGTTTTAGCAATAGGAAATGATATAGAGCCCATAATCGCAATAACTGCTACACTTACTACTATTTCAATTATCGTAAAACCTTTTTTATTCATCTATAAAAGCTCTGGTATTAACATCATATTTTGTTGTGATCCCTCTTTTTTTATACGTTATAATTCCTGATTCACAAGTTATTTCAACATCACTTGGAATTGGTTGTCCAACTTTTTCTTCATAAACATGAGCAATAACGTAATCATTTAAGTAAGCATAATCGTTAAATACACTTTTCATTCCCTTAAATTCATATTCCTCCTCTTCTATTAATGCTGTGTCTAAAAGAGTAACTAATGACAACACTTCTTGTTTATTAGCTTCAACTTTACTTTTATCTACAAACTTTACATATGCAATACCACTGACAGAAGTTAATACTGCCATCGCTGCAATAACAATAATTAATTCAACAATTGTGAAACCTTTTTTATTTTTTTTCATTTTCTACCTCCTATTTGCAATTCATTAGAATAGTTTATTCTAAATCGAGGCGATTAAGTTCTTCAACTGTAGTTTTTCCTTCTTTTAAAAGTTTTTTAGCAGAACATAAAAATTTTTGGGATTTTAAACTATTAATATCTGTCGTAAGTATTCCTATATCACCTTCTTTCATAAATTCTTCCTTTACTTTTTTATTGATAAAATAAATATCATGTATCAAAATTCTTCCTATATAACCAGTATAATTGCATTCACTACAACCAGAACTTTCATAAACTACTTCCCCTTTGTTTAATCCATATTTAAGAGCATTTTCTTCATCAATATAAGTTACTTTTCTACAATGTGGGCAAACCTCCCTAACAAGTCGTTGGTTCATAATGCATAATAAAGAGTCTACTAATGATTTTGCTTCTACTCCCATATCTAACAAACGAAATATTACTCCCTCTATCGTATTAGTATGCATACTTGATAATACCAAATGCCCTGTCATTGCCATATTACATGCCATTATTGCTGTTTCATTGTCTCTAATTTCTCCTATAAAAATAACATTAGGGTCTTGTCTTAAAATGTTTCTTAGAGCACTACTAAATGTTAATTGCGAATTGCCATTGACAACTACTTGACTTACATCACTTATAACATATTCAACTGGATCCTCAATCGTTATAATAGAATTATGTTTTTTATCTATACAATTAATAAAAGAATACAATGACGTCGTTTTTCCACTGCCAGTTGGACCTGTTACTAAAACTAACCCTTTTTTAGAATTGAGCATTTCAATGAGATGTTTTTCTACTGAACTATCATAATTTAAGTTCTTAATGTTAAGATTTATATCACTATTGTTAAGTATTCTAATTACTATTCTTTCCTTATATAATGTAGGAATAGTTGATACACGCAAATCATAACTTTGTTTGCGGAAAATATAGTTAATTCTACCTTCTTGTGAAATTTTTGATTTAGCAGGATCCATATCTGAAATTACTTTTATTCTCGCAGCCAAAGAATTAAATTGTTCAATCGATATATTTTGCATTAATTCCAAAACACCATTTTGACGATATCTAACCCTAACCCCTATTTTACTGGGCTCGATATGTATGTCACTAGATTTTGTTTCAATAGCCTTTGTTATAATTGTATCAACTAACTTTACTGTATTTAACTCACCATCATTCTTTTTTAATCCTTCATATCGATAATCACTCGTATTTTCAATGTAAATTTTCTTTAATTCATCGAAAGTTGTCAAGTATAATTCGATATTGAGAAGGTACTTCTTTTTTAATAAAACTAATCCTTTGGTAGAAAATGGATCACTTGTCAATACTAACAATTTTTTATGATATATTCCAAGTGGTAATACATGATATTTTTCGACTAAAAATGAATCAAATTCACCTATTAAACTATTAGAATTTCGAAACATTCCATTTTTATATAATGGTATTTTGAAAAAATAAAGATAGAATTTTAACATCTCTTCAGGAGTAATGATTCTTCTTTTTAATAATAAAACATCTAGTCTTTTACTATAATGTTCATTTATTTCATGCCAGTTTATAGTATTTTTTTCAGCAATTTTTATAAAATACGATTTTATTACGTCATTATAAAGCATTATATCCCCCTATTTAAGTAATTGACTATTAGTTATATTTGTTAAAGGTAAAAATAACATCAGTATCATTACAATCATGATAATAGAAACTACAATAATTGAAATAGGTTCTATTAAAGCAATTAATTTTTTTAGTTTTTCTTTAACCATTTCATTATAATAAGTATTTATATCTTTAAAACTTTCTTTTAATAAACCAGATGCTTCACCGATACTAACTAATTCACAAAACTCTTTATTAAAAACTTCATGGCGGCCAATAGAAATCGACAACTCTTCCCCTTCATTGACTGATTCAATTATATTTTGCAATGCTATTTTATAATAATAGTTTTCGATAACTGTCTTTGTAAAAGATAGCGATTTTGATAACGGAACATTACTACCAAGTAACACCTTAAGTGTCGATGATATATTCATTATTGTTACATTTTTGTAAAGATTAATTCTACATTTTATTTTTTCAATAAATCGTAAGTTTTTGATTTTCTTTTTCAAGACCATAATACCAAATATTAATATACAGACCAACAATATTATAAATAAGACATACTTGGAAAAAAAGCTAGATATTTGAAATAATACTGATGTAAAAAAAGGAATCTCTATATCCATGCTCACAAACAGTTCTTTATATGAAGGTAAAATAAAGGTCAAAATCGCAATCATTAAAACTATCCCTACTACTAAAACTATCTTAGGATAAATGGTTCCAAGCTTAATTTTGCTTTTAAATTCGGCCTTGGCTTCATAATACTCACATAAATCGTTAATAACCGTCTTTAAATTACCACTAATTTCAGCTATATCTATCATCTCTAAGCAAAATTTATCTATCTCAACTCCATTTACTTCGCCTGAAATATCAAAACTTTCTTTCATACTATGTCCAAAGTACATTTGTAGCATTGTTGAAAATAAATATCTTCTAATAATAGTATTACTTTGATTAAATGCGATGATTTTTAATGTTTCTTGTGGTGTCATTCCAACAGCATTTAAATTAGCCCATTGTTTAAATAACTTATGTATTTCATTAAAAGATAACTTCTTTTTGAATTTTGAAAAATAATTATATGAAATCTCTTTACAAGTAGTTATACGAATACCATTATTAGAAAGAGCATTTTTTGCTTCTTCAACTTGTGTGCATTTTAAAACTCCTTCAATTAATCTTTTTTCATAAATCCCTTTATATTTAACTATCATTAATATTCTCCCTCAACATCTGATATTGTATATCCATATATTTGATATTTATTATCTTTTATCACCAAGATATGGAAAGTAATTTTTTTATATGGTTGACTTCTTAATATGCACTCAAAATAATATTCATTATTTACAATTTTTGTATATTTTATTTTAGCAGTGTTATTTCTAACATACCTAAAATCAGGTTTGTTATTGTGTTTTGGCATATACATATTCATTAAACGATACCCATTATTAATAAGTTCAATCCTATTGAATTTTTTTTCAAAAGCTTTACTTCTAGTAGTCGCTTTATTGGAGATTAAAATTGTCGACATTGAAAATAATGCAATAGAAATTATCAAAGATAATATCACTATTACATTAATTCCTCCTCTATTATTAATTCTAAGTTTCATATATAAAGCTCCATGTATCACTTGTATATACCTCAAAAGCTGTTCTTCCCAGGACTTTAAGTGGTTCTATCATAATAAGCCTACTTCTATCTTCAGTGTAATCTTCCTCAAAAATATACCATTTGATTTTAATACTATATCCCTTAGTAATTTGATCTCTTTGTATGAGCTGTTCATCAAGTTTTATAAAAGTTTCCCAAACTTTCCTTATCACTATACCATTTCTTTTTATTTCTTCTTTTAAAACCATGTTACCCTTAATCCCTATTGACTCATAATACTTAAAAAGCGTATTAATTTCATCATTACAAGAAAAAATAATGCTGTAAGTATTATTAACTATATTGACAAATTTCATATTGTATTCATCGTGCTTCTTAGCCAAAGCAGCATTATACTTTGTTTCACATAAAGATAATGTTGCGAGAGATATTGTAATCATTAACAAAACTGCTTCTAGAATGCTTGTTCCCTTATTGTTTAATTTCATACATTAAACCTCTTTTATATTTCTTATCTACATTTATTATTTTGCATGATGAGAAATGGTTATTGTATCTAGATAGTATTTTTATGACATCATTGACCATAGTTTCAGAATTATTAACATTAAAAATCTTTAAATCAGTACTTGCCAACTCTTCTGAAAGTTCAAAAAGATAACTTGCTATCTCTGTAAGTGCTATATTAGAATTGCCTTTAATTTTAAAAAAAGTTGTCATTAAACCTTGATAAAAGGCCGTTACTATAATTTTATTATCTTCTACCCATATAAAGTACCCATTATCACAATGATATCGTTCTATGAAATTATTGATTACTTCAAAATCATATTTGATATCACATTTTAGCTTCCTAAAATTTACTTTTACAATATTCAAAACTTCACTTTCTATGATTGGAATGAAATAATAGATTATTATTTTTTCATTTTTGAAGTTTATTATTTTTCGTATTGTCAGTTCAAAATCTTTCATCAAATTATCATAATGTTTATGCAATTCTTCTTGAATTATTTTTTTAGATGTATTTATAAATATACTTTTATCAATCAATGTGTCATAAAAAAATCTTTCAGAAGAGACTAAAAATTCAACAGCTTTTATTTTATTATCTGTTATAGTCTTATTTATATCAGCTGTAAACTTATCAATAATACTTGAATTATTATAAAATTCAACTATATTGTTGTTAAGTGTTAATATTTTAGACCTGTCATTACCTAAAATTTTCCAAACTATAGTAGAAAATGAATTATTATCAAAATTTAGTTCAATCAATGCTCTCATTTGTAGTTATACCTCTTGGAATATAAAAAATTAAATGTCTTGTCTCATGTTCATCGCCATAATTAACTTTTAAACAATTACCACTAATAATTTCATAATTTATAATATTTAAATTAATATTTTCCTTTTCAGAATTGATCTCTAATTTACTCATCTCTTCTGAATCACTTTCATAGTATAAATATTTTTTTGTTTTTCCAATCCTTACTGGCAATTCTTTAGCTATAATTGCATCAATTGCTTCTGTAATCATTTCTTCTATAATTAAAAACTCTGTGTTTTTATCTGTTTTACTATTTTCTTTAACAAAAGACGTATTTATAAATAAAAAACATACAATTGCCATACCGACAACACTCAATACTAAATAAGTAGTAAATTTTTCTACGATTATAAAGCCCCTTTCTTTCACTAATAATCACCTCACAAAAATTATAGCATAATAAAAAAGGAGTTTAAGATTTGAAATCTTAAACTCCCTATTTTGCTTTTTTTTCGCAATAGTTAATAATATTGCAGAAATTATTTTTATTATTTAAAGAAAAGCATCTTCTTTTATAAAATTTTAAAACTATTTTTTACCATATCGGACAATTAATTCTATTCTAGAGTTAACATCTAGTTTTCTATAAATGTTTTTATAGTGAAAATTGACAGTATCGTACTTCATTCTTAGTTCCCCTGCTATCTGTCTTAAGGTATTACCAAGTAATAATTGTTCAAAAACGATTATTTCTTTATTGGTTAAAACCTTATAAGGATTTATAAACTCATTTTCATTCGTCTCTTCGCTACTTCCTATTTCAACTTTTTTAATAGAATTATCAGTTTTCATATTGTGTATAGCAATAAATAGCATTATGACAACGATAATTAAGACCGCTACAGCAACCATTTCCATTATAATGAAAACTAAAGCAGCATTAGAAAAAGTAATGAATGCAAAAAGTATTTCAAATATAACAAAAAGAGAACCCAATATTAAAATAACGAAACGATATAATTTTAAGCTAGCTTTATCCTCTAGTATTTTTCCTATCAACATAAATGACATAATAAAGCCATTCGCTGTAGTAAAACCGCTCATTATTTCAAAAATAGCTTTTATCACCAAAGTACCATTACTAATAATCATGAGTAAGCCAAAACTACTAAGAAGTATTACCGACAATGTCCAGATAATAATATAGTACAAATTGGAATACTTAAAGCACCAAAACAAAACTATGCCAAGAAGACTCGATATAAATATTGATATATAATAAACAGTATAATTAAATTTATATTTAGGCACTAAAATATTTGTTTTTAAAACAATAAACGCTAACTCATATACTACAAATAAGACAAACATAATTGTCATAATGATGAAAAGCGAGTTAGGTATTTTCTCATTATTTAATTGAACATCTCTAAAGTGTTCTCTGCTTACAAAATACATTGCAAATATTGAAATCAGCAGACATAAAAGAGGAACAGCGAAACTGCCAAAAAAATTATTTATCTTAGTAAAGTTTTTTAACAAAGGTAAAATAAGATTAACACATAAGAAAGCTATGCTAATTATTATGATTCTTTCATATGATGAAATAAAATTTAAAAATAATGTGATACTTGAAGCCAAAAAAGCTCCCAATCCTATTACAATTATTATTAATGTAATTACATTTAAAAAACCATTATTTAAATACTTGAATGACAAGAAATTTCCTATTAAGCCTAATGCTGTAAGGGGCATTAAAAAATATAAAACACGATTTAAAATTTTAGGTTTTAGCGTTAACACAAAAATTACCGCTGATACTACCATTAGTGCTCTGTATATATTGAAAGCTACATTGGCCTTTGTCGATATCATAACGAAAGCATTACGCAAAAAAGTGTATTCAGCATAAAAGCCAAATATTGTTAATACCACTACTGCAAGAAGCAAATAAAAAACTGTATATGTTAGTTTACCACTTCTTTTTATGCTTGCACGATCAGGTTGCACAAGTGAAGATTGAATATTAGAAAAAAAGTCTGAATTACCACTTTTTTCCATTCTTATCACTCCTTTCAAACCTACTCGAATAATTATATCATATTTGATATTTTTTTAAAAGTGATAAGCATAAATAAACAAATAATTAAGTTTTCATGATATTATCATTCATTATTTGGGACTTTTATTAAAAAAAATGCTATTATATTAATACATGCAAGCAGCTTTAAATCCTGCTACCTTATTGATTATTTTTTGATGATTAAAAACTAATACTGTTGGAAACTCTTTAATATTATAAGTATCTACTAATGTAAGTGCTGCTTCTTTTCCTATTATATAAGTTGGCACTTCGACATATTGCTGTCTTATCTTCATCGTAATGAAATCACATAAACTACTAGATAAAGCATCAGAATCAGTTAAGATAACAAAGAACTTTTCCTTGCGTTGATATATACTTTTAATTATTTTATTGATATTCATAAATTCACCTCAAATTTATTATCACATATTTTGTTTAAAAAAATTATCGAAAGATGGAGAAAAAATATGAAAATTTTAGGATTAATACTAGAATGTAATCCATACCACTATGGACACGAATATTTTATTAAAGAAGCTATAAAATTAACCAATCCTGACTATGTAATAGCCGTTATATCTGGATCATTTACTATGCGTGGTGATGTTTCTATACTAAACAAATTCGATAAAACAAGGATTCTACTATCTAAAGGTGTAGACCTTGTTATTGAACTACCTATCATAGAAACTCTCCATAGTGCTGACTACTACGCCCAAAATGTCTGCAATATTTTGATTGCGATGAATGTCACAGATATAGCGTTTGGAACTGAGAATCTTTCACTAAAGGATTTAGAATCCTATTTTAATATTATTAATTCACCTGAATATCAAGAAATCTTTAAAAAATATAATAAAGCACGCATAAGCTATAAAAAAGCACACCAAAAGGCACTTGAAGAGCTTTTTGGTAAAAATTGTGATGATCTAATTCTTCCAAATAACACTTTAGCTATGCAATATTTTAAAACTATTTATAATTATAATTTAAAAACCAAAAACGAAATCTGCTTACATACAATCAATCGAAAAGGGACAAGCGATAATGAAAAAGACATCAACAGTCAAACATTATTCCAATCGGCAACCGCGCTACGTTCTTCTTTTCAAAATGGTAATAGTATTAGTGAATATATCCCTTACAACGAAAACATCTTAATGAAAATTAACTATGATAAATTGTGGAATCTATTTCTCTACAATTTTTATCAAGAAAATATAAAAGGCTATTTAAAATCATCCTCTTTATCAAAAGAGGGAGTAGAAAACTATATTGCTAATAGAATTAATCCTACCTTAGACTATCAAACATCCTTACAAGAATTAAAGAACTCACGTTATTCCTTATCGATGTTTAAACGAATTATTCTAAAATCACTATTACTACAAACAAATAAAAATTATCACATTATAGAATATGGATATGTGAGATTATTAGGTTTTACAAAAAAAGGAGAAAAGTTAATTAGCGAGTTAAATAAACCTATTAACTTTATAACTTCACTTAAAAAAAGTTATGATAATGAAATAATAAATGATTATATTGCTGATGAAAAACTTGCAACAAGGTTATATGAAATTTTAACAAAAAAAGAACTTTACAATCAAGAATTTAAAATACCTATAAAGGAGAAAAACTAATATGATGGAATTAAAAAATGCGTTAAATAAAATAATTGACCCTTCATTAAAAAAAAGCCTTGGAGAAACTAATGGAATTAAACATTTCGCCTATGACGATAAAAATGGGATTCTAACACTAATTGTTGCAATGGGTAAAAAGACCACAAACGATGAAAGGGAATTGCGATTAAATATTACTAAGTTAGTTAAACAAGAATTTAAAATTAATGGACTTAAGTTAGAAATTGAAGAAAATCGCGTTATAAAAAGTATTACTAACAGCAAATGTGTTTTCATAGGAGTAGCTAGTGGAAAAGGAGGAGTAGGAAAATCTACAGTTGTAGCTAACATCGCTTACCGTTTGATGAAAAAAGGACATAAGGTAGGCATAATAGATGCTGACATCTATGGTTCTAGCATTCCTTTTTTACTTGAAATACCACATACTAACCCCACTTTAAATAACGATAAAAAAATCTTACCTCTACGTAAGGATAAAATAGAAACTATATCTACAGAATTTTTTACAAATCCGTCTGAACCAGTTATATGGCGTGGAGGCATGCTACATAGCATGCTTGAAAACTTCTTTTATGAAGTCGATTGGGATAAAAATCTAGAATATATGCTTATAGACCTTCCACCAGGAACCGGTGACATCATGCTCGATTTAAAAACATTTGTTCCTCAAGCCAAAATGCTTCTTGTGACAACACCGCATTTAAGTGCATCCCATGTAGCTGTTAAAGCAGGCTATGCAGCGCAAAAACTAGGACATGAAATACTAGGTATAATCGAAAATATGTCTTATTACATTAATCCCGTAAATAAAGAAAAAGAATTAATATTTGGTGAAGGTGGCGGAATTGAAGTTGCGAAACTTTTAGGCACTGAATTAATAGCTCAAATACCTATCAATCAACCTCTACATAATATCGCATTATATGAAATAGATGAAGAAATTGGAAAAATATATGATGATATCGCAGATTTTATTATATATAAAACCTCAGAATAAAAAACTAAAGGCGCTAGAAAATTAGCGCCTTTTAAATTTATAAATGATTATTTTTTATGATGATGTTCGCAACCGCAATGACATTCAGCATCTTCATTTTCTTCATGTTTACAGTCACAGTGATCATGATGACATTCACAATCATCATCACATTCATCCAATGAATCTTCGTATTGATTTAAAACATCTTCAATAAGATCCCATTCTTCGTCTGTTTCAACTGCTTCTAATTCACCATTGCCATCGGTATTTTCAACATAACTAGCAGCCATTATTGTTACATCATCTTCGTTTTCATTGCCATCTAATGGATAAAATAAAACATATTTTTTCCCAAATTCTGGAGAATCGAAGGTAAAAAGAATTTGGCATAATACTTCATTACCCTCCTCATCAATAACTGTTAATTGTTGATCTAAAGGTTTAATTTCACTCATTTTTTCCTCTTTCCGCGTTTAGCTTTATTTTGTTAGAGTATCTAGATAAGATTGTAAAATTACCACAGCGGCTAATTTATCAACATTCTTTTTTCTCTTATTGCGAGATAAATCAGCATCAATCATAACACGCTGAACAATCGTTGTTGTTAAACGTTCATCAATCATTATTACCTCTTTATCGAGAGCTTTTTCGAGCATTTCTTTAAAGGTAAGAACATATTCTGATTGAAATCCTAATGACCCATTCATATTTTTTGGTAATCCCATTACGATTTTATCAATTGATTTTTCTACAACTACTATTTTAACATATTCCAATGCTTTTTGCAAATCTTTTTCACTAAATCTTGCAGTCTCATAGGGTGTTGCAATAATCCCTGCGGGATCACTAATTGCCATACCCAAGGTTCTTGTTCCTAAATCTAACCCTAGATATCTCATACTTTTAATTTTTCCTTAATAGTATTTAAAGCAATTTCTATCTTTGTGGCATCCTTACCTCCTGCTTGTGCAAAATCAGGTCTTCCACCACCAGCGCCACCTGTTATAGCAGCTGCCTCTTTTACAATTTGTCCACAGTTAATATCACAATTTTTGGATTTAGCGACAAAATATACTTTATCATCTTTTGAACTAGCCATTAAAATAAAACATTTATTTAATAAAGATGCCTCTTTATCGACTAACTCTTTCAATACATTCATATCAACATTTTTAATGTGTTTAATTAAAAATGAAATATCATCTTTAGTTACAACATCTTGTGCTAAATCATCAACCGCATTAGTTTGTTTTTGTAACTTTTTATTTTCATATTCCTTTTCCATATCTTTTACAACGCGCCAATTATAGTTGTATTCTTCACGTTTGGTTAGAATATCTTGATAACGATTTATGTATTTAAATGTTAAAGGCTTTTCTTGTTTTATTGATATATTTTCAGTAGTGCAAATTTCTATCAAGTTTTTTTCTTTACCCTTTAAATTATCAATTTCAGTTGTAAGATTTCTCAATTGAGCAGCCATTTCCGCCGCAATCATGTCAGAAGTAGCAGCTTCTACTCTGAAAATACCTGATCCTTTTGATTCAACGCTCAATATTGCGAATGCACCTATTTCTTTAGTATTTTTTACGTGCGTACCTCCACACAATTCTTTACTATATCCCATATCTACCATTCGTACTACATCGCCATATTTTTCGCCAAATACTGCTTGAGCACCAGCTTTTACTGCTTCAGAAACAGTTGTTAGAATGGTATGAACATCGTATGCATTTTTAATAGCTTCATTAACTAAATTTTCAACCTCAATAATTTCCTTTTCGGTAGGATTTTTATAATGATTAAAGTCAAATCTTAATCTATTAGGCGTAACTTGAGAACCTTGTTGTACAACGTGACTTCCTAATACATTACGGAGCGATTGTCCTAAAAGATGGGTAGCAGAATGATTATAAGAAATGTGCTGACGCATATTAACATCAACTGAAAGTTTAACAGTTGTTCCAACCCCAAGCACTGTCTCTTTGGTGTCTACAACATGCCCATGCTGACCATTTGGAAGTTTGATCGTATCATCAATATGGAACTCTTCCCCATTAATAGTCAAGATTCCTTGGTCGCCTATTTGTCCGCCACTTTCTGCATAAAATGGGGTTTCACTACAAATGAAAACTAATTCATTAGAACCTTTTTCAACACGTTTATTACCTTTAAAAACACCAATAATAGTGGTAGTACATTCTAATTGATCATAACCGATAAATTTTGAAGAATCCATACATTGTAAAAAAGCTTCGTTTTGGGAATTCATCGATTGCATTTTGGTTCTACTTTCACGCGCTCTTTTTTTCTGAAGTTCTAATTGCTCTTTATAGCCGTCAACATCTACTAATACGTTTTTTTCAGCAGCGGCTTCAACTGTTAATTCAATTGGAAAACCAAAAGTATCATATAATAAGAAGGCATCGCTACCGCTAATCATATTCCCTTGTAAGTTTTTAATTAAATCATTTAATCTTTTTTCACCATTTTCCAAAGTCTTTAAAAAGTTTTCTTCTTCTACTTTAATAATGTTTTTAATAATAGTTTGTTTTTCTTCTAGATATGGATAAAAATCTTTCATGTTTTTGACAACTACATCAACAATCTTATACAAAAAGACATCATTTATACCTAATTTTCTGCCATATCTAACTGCTCTTCGCAAAATACGTCTTAGTACGTAGCCTCTACCATCATTTGATAAAATGGCTCCATCCGCAACCGCAAATGTTACACTTCTGATGTGATCAACAATTACTCTAAACGCCATTTGACCAGTATATTTTACTCCCGTATATTCTTCTAAAAATTTAATCATTGGCATAAACAAATCTGATTCATAATTAGTATCAACTTCTTGCATGATACAAGCTAATCTTTCTAAACCAGATCCAGTATCGATATTTTTACTAGGTAACTCTGGATATTCTGAACGTTTCAAGTTAGTTTTGGAATTATATTGACTAAATACAATATTCCATATTTCTATATAACGATCGTTCTCGATGTCATCAACTAAAAGTTTTAAGCCAAGTTTTTCAGGATCATACTTTTCACCTCTATCAAAGAAAATTTCAGTATCTGGACCACAAGGACCTTCACCAATTTCCCAAAAATTATCTTTAAGGGGTATTAGATGATCTGCTGCAATCCCCAATTCACACCATTTATTAAACGTATCATGATCATCAGGATAATATGTAATGTATAGTTTATTAACATCTAAATCGAACCATTTTGGGCTTGTTAATAATTCATACGCCCAAGTGAGAGCCTCATTCCTAAAATAATCGCCTATTGAGAAATTACCTAACATTTCAAAGAAAGTGTGATGGCGAGCCGTCTTTCCAACATTTTCAATATCATTTGTTCTAAGCGACTTTTGAGCATTGCACATTCTTGGATTAGTTGGCTTCATTCTTCCATCAAAGTATTTTTTTAGCGGTGCAACACCTGCATTGATCCATAAAAGTGTTGGATCATCGTTAGGTATTAGTGAAGCACTAGGAATTACTTCATGACCTTTTGACTTAAAGAAATCCAACCACATTTGGCGTATTTCATTTCCCGTCATTTTTTTCATATTTTTTACCTTTCCTTATTGACAAAATAAAAATCGTTCCTAATAATAGGAACGATTATATCGCGGTACCATCCTAATTCAAATTAATAATATTCTATTAACCTGCACTCAAATGTTGTAACGCTACAAGCGGGAATTATTAATTCCACTCTGAAGGAGCTTCAAACTCTAAGGTTACAGTTTTGCATCAACCAACTGCTTTCTACAAACCTATTCGAATTTTACTAATCTTCGTCAATGTATTATTTATTATGCTGCTTTTTCAACACTTTCTTCAGGCATAACAAGCTCTTCATCGGTAGAAGTTTGTTTTGCTTTTTCTGATTCTTTTTGAGCTTTTAATTTAGCAGCTTCTTTTTCTTTTTCAAGACGAGCTTTTTCTGTTTCTTTTTCTTTTAAAGCTTTAGCGGCTTCTTTTTCTTTAAGAGCTTTTACTCTGGCAGCTTCCTTTTCTCTTTCT
>ULNH01003213.1_pt1 | contig 23838 bp, 25 predicted proteins | sample 1951871 | NCBI WGS metagenome assembly ULNH01 (sample SAMEA4835572, study PRJEB28245) | human gut metagenome | biome: gut microbiome; material: fecal sample | place: Denmark | collected 2008 | reverse complement strand
GAAAGAGTATTATAGAATTAAATTCCGTGATGCAACTGGATATGATATTTCTATCGAGGATGCAATAGCATATGTTGATACAAAACTTAACTCATGTATTGCTGAACTGAGAGCTCTAATTAATAGTGACCCAGAATTAGTTAACAAATTAGAAAAAACCACTTTAATGAACATAACCCCTAAAGAACAATTGGAGTTATATAAAGACGAAATTATTAATCATTTCCCTGCTATTGAAAAATATCCAAATATCAATGTAAAATATATTGATCCTTCTATGGAAAACCATTTCAGCCCAGCAGCGTATATGACTTCGCCTTTAGATGATTATACTGATGAATATATTTACCTTAACAATGCTAAAATCAATGGTGATTATAATTATTTATACACTACACTAGCCCACGAAGGTATACCTGGTCATATGTACCAAAATATATACTTCAAAACACTAAATGTTAACCCTTTACGTAAAGTTTTAAAGAATAGTGGTTATACTGAAGGTTGGGCAACTTATGCTGAAATATATAGTTATAACTTTTGTAAGGATTTCGATCAAAATGTTATTAAATATTTAAAACTTAACGACTTAATTAATGGCATTCTAACCGCTCGCCTCGATATAGGAATTCACTATGAAGGCTGGACTATCGACAATTTATTAAGTTTCCTAAGTAACTACTTTAAAGGTTATACTTATGAAAAAGCACAAAAGATTTTTGAACAGCTTGTAGAAGTACCTACGAATTCGCAAATGTATTATTTCACTTATTTTAAAATAAATGATATGTATGAAAAAGCTAAAACTTCTCTAAAGGATAACTTTAATGAAATAGAATTCCATAAATTACTTCTTGACTGCGGGCCTGTTCCGCTTCGCTATGTTGAGATAGTAGTCGATGAATATATTAGTAACCATAAAAATTAAAACTCACGAAAACCAAAATTAAAAAGAGACTTCATTTTCGAAGTCTCTTTTTAAATTTTATTCACAACATGTTCAATAAATATTTTTGTACCTATTGTGATTAAGATTAAACCTCCTATTAAAGAAGCTTTTTTATCAAAAACTTTCCCAAACTTTTTACCTATCATAATAGATATAAAAGAAAGTATGAAAGTTATAACTCCAATAATAGCAATTGATATAAAAATGTTCGCATTTTCCATCATTTTTATTGAAAATCCTACAGCGAGCGCATCAATTGATGTCGCTACACCTTGAGCTAACAATAGACTTAAAGTAAGTTTTTTGCCTTTTGCTTCTTTTTCAGCATCTTCTTTATTCTTTTTAAAAGTATCAATAATCATTTTGATCCCTAAAGCCAAAAGTAAAATAAATGCTATCCAGTGGTCAAATTTAGCAATAGCAGCTTTAAAAAGTGATGATGATGCCTCACCAATACCATAACCTGTAAGAGGCATTATCGCCTGAAACAACCCAAATGTAAGTGCGATTAAAAGCATCTTACCTCTTTCCATATCGCGTTCATTTAAACCATTACTCATGCTAACAGCACAAGCATCCATAGCCAATGCAAGGCCTAATAAACTAACTTCTAAATAAACCATTTTGTACCTCAGTATTCTTCATTAATAAAATTTAACACCTTGCCAATTTTGTCATGAATAACAAGTGTCGCTATACCATCATATTCAGTTACAGCCTCATTAATTAATACAAGATGACGGCCTCTAAAATATCTTATCAAACCTGCTGCTGGATAAACAACAAGTGAAGTACCGCCAACGATCAAGGTATCCGCGTTTGTTATATATTCAAGGGCTTTATGAAGCGATTTTTCATTTAACATTTCACCATATAGAACTACATCAGGTTTCATAATTCCATGACATACATTGCATTTACCATTATTTAAAACTAGTTCATCTTCATTCATAAAGTTGTTACACTTCGTACAATAATTTCTTTTCACTGAACCATGCAATTCAATGACATTAATACTGCCCGCTGCTTGATGCAATCCATCAATATTTTGCGTAATAATAGCTTTTAATTTCCCCATTTTTTCCAGTTTAGCTAATGCTTTGTGACAAGCATTAGGGATAGCATTAGGATAAATCATTTCATTAAGGTAATAATCATAAAATTCTTTAGGATGATTAACAAAAAAATCGTGGGAAAGAATTTCTTCAGGATTATGGTGATACTCTTTATTTTTATAAAGGCCACCATTACCTCTAAAATCAGGAATATTGCTTTCAGTTGAAACTCCTGCCCCACCAAAAAATACAATATTGTTTGATTTTTTAATTATTTCTTTTAGAACTTCTATTTTATATTTGTTTTTATCACTATTCATTTTATCATCTCTTTTTTAATACTTTTTTGAAACTTGTGACTAAGAAAGGGATAGCCATTACAATACCAACTAGAGATATTACCGCTATCAACAACGAAATCCAGAATAAATACCACCATTTAAAATTAAAATCATGTGATCTAAAAAAATGAATTAGATAAAAGATTCCAGAACCTAAACCGAAAACGCTAAGTACAGTTATTGTTTCTCTTATAACGAATTCTATTTTAATATAAGTTAAGGTTTTATGAGGATTGTAAGATTGTAAAATATTGAAATCTACGTTTTTGTAAATAAAAAGTATAACAAGTGCAGATATTATTACTCCTACAAAAAAGAAGATAATATATGATATGTAAAATGCTTTCCATTTAGGATTTCCAAAATACCAATCATAATTACCATTATTACTTTTTTGGCTTTTCTTCATTTCTTTTAAAGCCTCTGCTCTTTCTTTTACTAAATCGCGTTCCGTTACATCATCAAAAGGCATTTTTAGTACCTGACAGAGTTTCATAAGAGTTGCTGCCGAAGGAATACTTGTGCCACTCTCCCATGCTGTGATATCAGATTCATCAACGCCAATACATCTAGAAAGTTCTTCAGTTGTATAATTAGCTTCTTCTCTTAGTAATTTTAAGTTTGATGAAAGAATTGACATAATTAACTCCTTATTTTACATGCTTAATAAGAGCATTAATTTCTATACATAGTAAACAGCCAAAAGCGAATAAGTAAACTTCATAATCAAATTCTATCTTATTAAACGATAATATCGAGACGAAAATTAATACTAGTGATATCATAATAAGTCTAGGAATGATAAGGTATTTATTTATTTTTTTAAAGAATGATGATATTAAATATAACACTATAATTAGTGTAGATAAAGCTATTACAAAAATAATAATCGTTTTAACAATAATGTCATTATTAGGGTAAAATAAAGTCATGAAGAAAGTTTTATTGCTCGGTTGTATATTTACACCAGGGTAACCAAATATCACAAAAATCCAAATAATACTCTTTAATATCTCACTAGGCATTATTTTTAATACAGGATTATTCGAATTGACATTTTCATATTTAGGGCATATTTTTTTAAACATTTCGGTTGGAATAAGTAAATTTATTATTAATACACCAATAATTGATACAGAGATCGCCTCACCTACCATTACTTGTCCTATAGCAAGGAAAAGGGGAGTATGGTACAAATAACTTATTTCTAAACCTACCAAAATGGAAGTTAATGTTGGCATAAGGGAAGCAGTAAAGAGTCTTTTACATTTTGAAATTAATAATCCTGCGAGTAAAGTACTAAAAGTACCAACAACCGCATCAACTATTCCTAGTGGTCCTAGTAAATTGGCGACAAAACATCCTAATAAAACTCCTCGTAAATGCTTTTTATCAAAAAAGCAAAGCAATACAAGTATTTCCGATATTCTTATTTGAATAGCTCCATAAGACATAAAGGATAATCCTAATGTCAACACTATGTATATTGAAGCAATAACAGCTTCTACAATTATATCTTTGATTATTTCTTTGTTTTTATTACTCATATTGGCTCCTTGTTTTATTTTTTTGAAGAAGGTTTGACAAGGGAACTTCTTCATATTTATTTTTTCAACACTTTAACTAATTGATTAAAAACTGCTAAATCATTTGCATATGTTAGCATTTTAACCACTTCATCTTTAGTTGCCCACACAATTTCATCTATTTCTGACTCTTGGGGATAAAAATCATGGCTAAAGGCCTGCGCTAAGAAATAATAAACATCCTTCAAGCATCCTTCATATGGACTATAAGTGTTTATAGCAACATCATTAGTTTGTATTTTGACTTTGAGACCTGTTTCTTCTTCTATTTCTCTAAGCGCTGTATCCTTTATTGTTTCTCCTATCTCAATATGACCTTTGGGAAAAGACCAATGATGACCATTTTTATTTTTTACTAATAAAAATTTTACATCAGCTATATCCTCAAAATAAGAATACACAACCGCGCCACTAGAAATTTCATGTTTATAATTATTCATTTTTATAAATCCTTAAATTGTTCAGTAATTTTTTCTAAATCATCTCTAATTTTTATTTTTTGTGGACACTTTTCCTCACACACCCCACATTTGTGGCATGAATACGGACTTTCGCTGTTTTCCTTTAAAGCATTCCAACTAGCTTTAATACTTATTTCATTATTATATATGCTCGCGGTATTCCACAAATGAAAGCTACGTGGGATGTCTACGCCGTATGGACAAGGCATGCAGTATCTACATCCTGTACAACCATTTTTAACTCTTTTTTCAAGTTTCGCAATAACATCACGGATTATTTGTCGCTCATTAGTATCATAAGCTACAAAGGGAGAAAATATTTTCACATTTTCTTTTACTTGTTCTAAACTCGACATGCCGCTCAATATTACGGCAGTATTTCTATGACTCGCAACAAATCTAAGAGCCCAGGAAACATCTGTTTCGGTAGGTTTATAATCTTTAAATAATCTACTTACATCAAGAGGGAGTTTCGCTAAAAGGCCTCCTTTTAATGGCTCCATAATAATTAATGGCATTTCTATTTCACTAGAATAATAAATAAAGTCTCTTCCGTGTAAGGTATACTGGTCCATATAATTATATTGTATTTGTCCAAAATCCCATTTATAATACTTTAAAATATCTAAAAAACAATCTAAATCATCATGAAAAGAAAAGCCTATATATTTGATTTTACCTTCTTCACGCAAATTTTCTAAGAATTTAATTATTCCTAATTCTTTTACTTTTTTGAAGCGTTCCTTATTAAGAGCATGAAGCAAATAAAAATCAACATAATCTTTGTTAAGTCTAGTTAATTGTTCATCAAAAATGCGTCTCGCATCTTCTACATTTTCAACTTCCCATATTGGAAGTTTTGTTGCAATATAATAATTCTTTCGCGGATATTTATCTAATATTTTTCCTAAAAATACTTCACTTTGACCATTGTGATAAGGATATGCCGTGTCATAATAATTTACACCATGTTCCATTGCATAATCAATCATTGCTTCGGCTTCAACTTCATTAATTGTGCCATCATCATTCGTTGGAAATCGCATACAGCCAAATCCTAATCTTGATGTAGTAATTTTTAACTTTTTAAATTTTGTTACATCCATTTTGTTAGTTTTTTTCATCCTTGTTCCCTTCTCCTTGTTAAAAAATGTAAGTCATTGTCTAAAACATCAATAAATAACACTATCTTTTTTAATATACGTATTAAATTTGACATTAATCAAAATAATTGGTCGTGATAAAATCCACTCCCATATCAATTAATTCTAAAACTCTTTTTTTCTCATTTACTGTCCAACAGTTAACTTTTATTCCCTTATGATGAAGTTCATCAACTATTCTTTTATTTAAAGCACTATGGTGAACATCAAAATCAACGTTGTATTTTATTAAAAGATCTAAGACTGTTTCATCATACTTCGATGACAAAAATTGTGCGCGCTGATTAGGCAAATATCGCTTAACAATTTCAAGATTTTCAATGTAGAAAGATATAAAAATTACCTTATCTAAATAATTATATTCTTTGATAATTGCGATTACTTTTTTTATATCTTCTTCTTTAAACACATTTTTAAATTCAATAATGCATTGTTTTTGATATCTAATGCACACTTCTAAATATTCTTCCAAAGTTGGAATCGTATAATATGGTACTACCTTTTCATTTTTTACATCATATAAAGGTACTTTCTTTAATTCTTCTAAGGTAGTCTCTTCAATTTTTATATTAATAGGTGAGATTCGAGCAGTATCATCATCATGAAAAACAACGAATTTTCCATCACTAGTTGGGTGAATATCACACTCAATTCCATAAAATGATCGACATCCTGCCGCAATAAATGCTGGTATCGTATTTTCTTTTTCATAACCACTTAGACCACGATGAGCAATCATCATAGTTTTAGACTTTTTTTGATGTTTAGTAGTACAGTTTATATAAACTATTAAACATATAAGTAGAATAATTAATAAAAAACAAATTGCTAATAAAAGATAAAACTTTTTCATATGCCGCTTCTCCTTTTTATTTTAATTTTCTTGCAAAAACCACTGGTTCATGTGTAACATTAACAAATAATTTTTTTAAGACTTCTTCATCATAATAAGGTAAAATAATAGTAGAATGAGCCTCAGCATTTGCAAGTTTTGATAAATTTTTAAGAGCCTCTTCAGCAAATGGGTTTGTTGTAGCGGCAATCGCAAGCGCCAATAAAACGTCGTTAGCATTTAACTGTTCATCATGTTCTCTTAAAATATGTGATTTTAAATTCACAATTGGTTCAATCACATTAGGAGAAATAAGCGGTAAATCATCTCTTATATTAGAAAAATATTTCACTGCATTAAGAATTGCAGCTGCTGCTGATGTTAATAAATTAGAAGTTTTACCAGTTATGATTTTTCCATCAGATAATTCTATAGCTAAAACGGGCGTTCCACACTTTTTAGCTTTGTTTATAGATACACTAACTATTTTTCGTTCATCTACAGAAGTTTCTAATTGTTCCATGATGTTCGCAATTTTAGCGACTACATCTTCTGATATTTTTCCTAATTTAGCATCACAAATAGCATTTAAATATCGTCTAATCACTTCATTTTGACAAGCTTTTCGAACTTTTTCTTCATCTTTAATACAATATCCTACCATATTTACCCCCATATCAGTTGGCGATTTATATGGTGAATATCCATAAATGCGTTTAAACAGCGTTTCTAGCGTTGGAAAAATTTCCACATCACGATTATAATTAACAGCCGCTTTACCATAGTTTTCTAAATGAAAAGGGTCAATCATATTGACATCGTTTAAGTCAGCTGTAGCAGCTTCATATGCTAAATTTAAAGGATGTTTTAAAGGTAAATTCCAAATTGGGAATGTTTCGAACTTAGCATATCCTGCCACTATACCGCGTTTGTTTTCATGATACAGTTGTGACAAGCAGGTAGCCATTTTTCCGCTACCTGGACCCGGAGCAGTAACGATTACAAGTGGTTTAGTGGTCTTAACATATTCATTCTTACCATAACCATCATCACTTACTATTTGTGAAACATTAACGGGATACCCTGCTATAGGATAATGTACATACACATCTATTCCCATATTTTTTAGTTTTCTTTTGAATTTATCTACTGCAACTTCGCCATTGTACTTAGTTATAACAACACTTCTTGCTAAGAACTCCATTTCATTAAATGCCTGAAGCATTCGTAAAACTTCATTTTCATATGATATTCCTATGTCTGCTCTTATTTTACCATTTTGGATATCATTGGCATTAATGACAACGATAATTTCTAAACTTTCTTTCATATCAAATAGCATTTTTACTTTTGTATCAATTTCAAATCCTGGTAAAACCCGAGAAGCGTGATAATCATCAAATATTTTGCCACCAAACTCAAGATATAATTTATTGTCGAAGGCTTTAATACGTTCATTGATTTTTTCTACTTGTAATTTCTTATATAATTCATTGTCAAACGCCGTCATTTTATGACCTCTCTTGTAAGTATATCATTAATATTATACTATAAATGGTGGTTATATTATAAAGTTTTGCAATAAAAAAAGCTACTACATAGTAGCAGCTTTCACTAATTATTAATAACTTTTTTATCACTAATAAGAAATATACTTACTAAAACCTGTACTAGTGATATAACAGCCCATATCGGCAAAGCGATAAGTGTACCCTTTAATCCGCCATTGATAATTATAGTAATATAAATTATAGTAATCGCAATTTCCGATGCTATTGCAAAGCCTAAATATACATATGGCATTTTCTTGGTGGAAATGTCTTCTTTTTTACTATTAATAATACTTAATACACCAAATATTGTGTATTTCACCATAAGTATAAATGACACTGGTAAACCAACTATTGAAAATAGTATTTTAATAAATATTACTACGATTAAGCCTAAAGCCTCTCCTAAGCTATTCGCTTGATCATTGTTTCTACTTGTAATAAATACATATAAAACAAAAGCAAAGCATAGCAAATAAATAAATGCCATAACTAATAGTATTATTCCAGCAGCAAAGGTTTTTTTATGATTAATGTTATTTTGTTTTTTTATTTCGTCCATACGGATCCTCCACTAACTTATGTGCTATTATTATAAACTATATAAAAGTTTTTATGCAAGAATTAGGCTGTATAATCTGCTTGATAATAGCCAAATGTTAAACACATACCATTGTAGTATATCGCTAGATAATCACCTTTGAACATATCATTGGTAGGATCAGTTATACTATTTCCAAGAACATCTTTTAATGAAGCTCCATCTGGAGTATAACAAAAACCAGTTGTCGTAGTAGCGGCATTAGTTTGGAAAGCAGCAGTTTTTCCAAAAGTGTTATCTAACATTGCTTTTAAATATGGATTGCTAGCACCAAAATCAAATGGTGTTGTATCATCAATTTGTAATTTTCCCGCTATTTTTTCACTTGTAAATGTTTGAGCATTACCACTCTTATTTACACAAATTAGGTTCATAAACTCTAAACCATTATTTGATACTATGAACGAACGTCCAAATGGAAGGAAGAAATTATTTAATGATCTAATAAGTGGTACTATAGCAGTTGTTTTCATGATAGTAAACCAACCCTCTTGTCCTGTTATGAATGACTCAAGTTTGCATGATCTAAATACTGTTTCAGCGATTCTTCCACCTTCTGATGATGTTGGATCAACATGGTCTTGAATAATGATTGGACCACCTGCAGAAATCATTTCGGAATTTTCAATATATACTTTATTTGAACCCCAGTTATAAATAAATGAATTGAAATTATTGTATGCTTTACAATAAGATACAGTGAATGTGTCTAATGTGTAATCAGGGAAGTAACTAATAAAGAATCTTGTAGCAATATTATTATAAGCTGTAAAATTAGAGTTATTAACTTTAACAAGGATAATACCACCTGATTTAATAACATCTTCAACTTTTGGTGCATTACCAATCAAATTGATATTTTCAATAAAGGAAGCTGAAACATCACTACCTGTAAATCTAAGTAATGTTGCGTGGCTTACTACTTCACCAACTTCAGTTATTTTGCCACTTTCTCTAGTTACCTCACGAAGATTACTAGCTGATAGAGTATAGTAATTTCCATATACATGGAATTCTTCATTTTCGCTTAGTACGTGGCCATATAAATCATAGTAATCTTTCATCGAGCCTAATGTTCTTTCATAATCAGTATCCGCTTTAGAAAGTTCACTTTCTGTATAGAACATGATAGATGGTAAATCAGTGCTTTCAATATTAATGTCTTGTTGTAAAATTAAATTTTTTGGATGATAGTTTACATCTAATCCTTTACTATTCTTAAACTCTGTCCATGCTGCAGCTTCGTCACCTTCTGTTCTGTTTTCAAAGTAGGCAAAATCAAGAGCATCATACACGTTATATCCATCTACTACTTCAACTTCAAGGTATGTTGTGTAAACTTCAACTTTACTTAATTGTTTTTTTGTTAACCCTTCAGGATATATTTCAATTTCAAATTTTTTGCCAATAGCATCTTTACTAAAGTCTATTGTACAATTAATATAATCTATACTTTCAATATAACTAGTAACATCAAGATTAGGATTTTCTAAAAGTGTTACCTTTATATTAAATTTCCATTCTGATACTTCGATTTCGATAAATTCTTCTAATTCAACATCATAAACCATATAACTAACGTTAGGTTTTGCGTTAAACGCATTGTCAGAACCAACCATAAAAGTTTTTGTTAAATCAAAAAATTCGGTTCTCTTATTTTCTTTTTCGCTCTTATTAGCGAAATACTTAACAAAATTAAGACCCATTTCAACATTTTCAACATAAACTATTTGTTCCCATTTAGCATATATTGTGATGTTTTCGTTAATTTCTTCATCAAAATCAAACTCAAGCGTGCATTTTTCATCTTTAAACCATCCCTTAAAGATATGTTCTTCTTTTGTTGGATCAGCTGGTTTAACAAGCTTTGTACCCTTCTCTTGAGTAACGTCTTTAATGGCAGTGCCTCCATTTGTTTCAAACTTGATTGTAATTATATCAAGTTTGTTCCATTTTGCGTATAATGTAATACTTTTAACAACTGGTGTATTAAAGTCATACTCTTCTGTACAAGCCTTGTCTTTAAACCATCCTGCAAATTCGTAATCTACTTTTGTTGGATCAGCTGGCTTTTTCACTAATTCATTAGCTTTTACTTCTTGATTTTCAATGATAGAACCACCATCAGTATTGAAATCTACGATGTAAGTTTTATCTTTATTATTAAAACAAGATGTTAAACATAATGCAAAAAAAGCACAAATAATAAATTTCATTAACTTTTTCATGTTAAGTCTCCTTTTAATTTAATTAATTTTTTATATATCTTCACGACTAGGTTTAGCACTAACTTTTATAGTTATACTTTTTTTACTATCATCATTAGCACTAACAATAATATTGATTGATGCTGTTTTGTTAAATTTAACATATAAGCAACCATCTTTTTCAATAATTGTTATATTATGATTCGTAGCGGCGCTCTTATCCCACCAATAAGATACTGTTTTAACAGTAGCATTATCTGGCTTGACATAACAATCAACAACTATTTGATTATCATAATTTTCATCATATTTAATTGAAATAGTACCATCATACTTAAGTTTAGGATTAGTGTTTTTTACATAAGCATATTTTTGAGTACTAACTTTATCTTCAGATCGGCAAATAATTTCTTCTACAGGTATTTCGGGATTATATATGAACATTTTCATTCCTAAAAAACTTACCGCAACGATTGCTAGTACATATACTACAGCGATCGTCATAATAACTGATTTTTTCATTTTTATCTACCTCCTTGAATTTCATAATAATATGCTTTGACATATTTAATAAACATACCAAGGGCAAAAAGGAAAAACAACAAGCTTATTATTAATAACTTTGTAAATCCTTGATAATAATTTCCACGCAAACTAGACTCTTGAATCAATTTATAAGATATTAATGTATAAACAATTGAAATAACAAACGCTAGTAATGTTGATTTGTTCTCATTAGGATTATTAACTGTTGTCCCCGTTGTTGCATATTGTTCATTTTGGGGATTCATAATATCTAATTGAGCACTCCAAATCATGTGACCATAATGAAGTAGTAATATCGCGAAACCAAAGATTATTATTTCACCTATTTCAAAGCCCGTATTATCAGGAGTAAAATTCTTAAATCCCAAAGATCCTCCGTAAATAAATACTGTGGCGAATACCGTTGGGATTGATAAAACGGCATTAAAAATTATTTTTGAAAGTAATGGAAAAACAATATTTATCGGTTTGGTCTTTTTTAAATATGCAGCTCTTCCTTCGCGACTATAATAAGTAGCAACCAAACCATTAGAAGCGAGTAAAGGAAGAGAAATAAGTAAGACATTGAAAGTAGCAATCATTATTTTACCGCGTTCACTCGTTGACATGGAACTAAAAAGTGTATTTATCAACAAAATGAGGATAGGTACTATAATATATACCATTAAATAATTTATTGATATTTCAATAGTTCTAAGATTAATCTTCAACTCTTTTTTTACAAAGGTAAAATATTTAGAACTTTTTCTATTGACCTTAAAAAATGATTGTACTTTATCAAGTTCAAAATTCTTAGACATCATTCTGAAGAACAATGGTCTCGACAATAAATATGCGAGCAGATACAATACGGCATCAATTCCTACAAAGCACACAAATTTAAACATTGAAACTAAATTTAGATGGAAATAAATGCCATCTTTTTCGCCAAATATTGCATTTACCAAATATCTAATAGGTACTAGACTATTGCTGATAATTTTTAAAAATTTAGATACACCGGCACTAATTGCACTCCATTGCTGGACAATGTTTACCTCTTGTGGGATCATTTTAATTAAAATGACAACTCCATATATTAGTAATCCCAAAATTAAACTAAAAAGAATTATTTCAATAATCGGGTACTTTTTAATAAAGCGATAAATAAATAACATCGGAATAGAAAGTAATGCACCTAATAAAACTGGAAATGCAATGATGAAAATAAGCGGTACCCACATCCACAAAAGAATCCACGCACTACAACTATCGATAATAATCATAAATAGCACAGATGAGAAAGTAATCGGAACTAAAAAGCTAAAACTTTTATACATTTCGTATATAAAATAAACGAACAATTTGGATACAAATATTCTATTAGCTTTAACAGGTAAGGTTATTAGCACCTTGTTATCCTCAGAAAAATAAAGATTCTTTACAAGTTCCATCGTACATGTTAATAACGACAATAGAATTGATATTGATAAAACCAAGATAACTACCACTGGTGCTTCATATCTTCTAAAAAGTCCTAATTTTTCTGAAAAAACCAAAATAACAGCCGTAATGGATGCGACTATTAGAAATTTTAGAATAAAGAATACTAAATTTCTAATTACAAGTTTCTTATTTTTTACCCAAGATAAATCAAGTTTATCTTTAAGTTGCATTACAACTAAAGTTTTAAGACTATGCATTTTTTGTATCCTCAATGTATTCAGTAGGAATTTCTTCACTACCATTAATGATGTCCATATAAAACTTTTCTAGAGTCGTTCCACTTTCTTCAATTTCTTTCAATGTTTTTACACATTTGATGTGACCTTTTTTAATTATTGCTATTCTCTCACATAGTTTCTCAACAATATCTATTATGTGAGAACTGAAAAAAACAATATTTCCTTCTGCCGCATGTTGTTTCATACATTCTTTTACTTGGAAAATACTATTTGGGTCAAGTCCCGTAAGCGGTTCATCCAAAATCCAAACTTTAGGATTGTGAACAAGAGCCGCCATAATTGTAATTTTTTGTTTCATACCATGTGAATATGTTGCAATTTTTGCATCTATTGATGATTCTAATTCAAATAATTTTATATATTTTTCTATTCTAGCATTGCGGTCTTCTAAACTAACTTCGTATATGTCCGCTATATAATTAATATATTCACGACCACTTAGTTTTTCATATAAAGCATAATGGTCAGGGACATAACCTATATTTGATTTGGCTTTAACAGGGTCATCGCTAATACTGTAACCACAAATATCAATTTCCCCATCAGTTACGGGTTGAATACCTACCATACTCTTTATGATAGTTGATTTTCCAGCACCATTTGGTCCCAAAAAACCAAATATTTCTCCTTCATGTATTTCTAATGAGGCATCTTTAACAGCAAAGACCTTACTAGAAGCATATCTTTTAGAAAAATGCTTTAGTTCTAGTTTAGCAGTAATATTTTCACTCATCATTTTCTCCTTCTCACGTTTAGAAAAAACTGATTTTCTCGCATATTCGTGTATTTTAATTTTTTTAAGTTTTTCATGTAGTTGAAAGTGACGATCTGCAATTCTAAAAAATTCTGCATATACAAACCATACTGACAACCCCAATAAAACATATACTAAGAAATATAATCCTTGATAAATTGGATGAAGTTCAAAAACAATTCCAAATAATTCAAATTTCCAATTTATTTTAAACAAATTTTCAGCCCATGTGCCAAGTTTTTCAGCCACAAAAGGAGAATTTATAAAGAAATAATCTTGTGAATGGCCAAGAGCCGTAAAAACAACATTTAAAACTAATGCCAAAACGAAATAACAAAAGAACCACAGCATTGAATAGGCAAATTCTTTAATAGTTGGTCTTTTGAATCTTTTTAACGCAACGGCTAAAAGTGGCATAAAAAATGCTATCCAGTGATTATACCAAAAGCGACATACTGTTTCTTGAAGGATATTAATATCACCATAGTTTGGCATAAGCATTGCAAGTAATGCCCCTAAGACATTAATGAAATATGTAAAATAGAACAAACGTTTCATTTTAAATACCAAACATATTGGTATAATGAACATCGCTGTATTACAAAGGTGAAATGGCCATGTCCAAGGTTCACTAAACGTTTGATAGTTGTATGGCAATAAATAACCAATAAGCGTAGCCAAACTTATGTAAATTAAAGCACAGTTGATAACACCTTGTGATTTGCTTCGTAATAAAAAATATAACGCTACAGGAAAAAGAATATTACCATAAAGTAAAATACGATGAGCAGGGGTTAAACTTTTTGGAATCATTTGTAATTTTGTTAATCCAAACACGAATTGCGGAAAATATACCGGCATAGATGCCAACATCATAGCGCCAAAGATTCCTAATGAGACAAGGATACTCTTATAATTAATCTCTTCTGTTTTAAATTCTTTTACATAGTAATAAATTGATATTACTAAACCTAAAGCTTCTTCAATTATCAAAAGTACTGTAAGTAAAGTGTTGTCTTGACCAGTCAACAGCAAAACTGAAGGTTTTAGTAAAAACAAATTAGCTACAAAGATAAAAGGTGTAATATACTTTGTACTATTTTTAATTGTTTTTATTTCGAAAAAAGGTCGAAGCACAACGATTAAAACTGCTGTATATTCTAACCAAATTCCTAAAAGGACTATAAAAGTCAATAATTTAGACGATATAATACTTGATGATAAACCGATATAATCAGAAATATGTTCCTTGTATGAAAACATTCTAATAAACAATACTACAAATAATAGTATTGATACCGCAAAGGGTAATATCTTTTTAAAATCAATTACTATCTTTCTATTACCAGACATAACAATCTCCTTAAGATATAGTAATACATTATATACTAATATTTTACACTATTCGGACATTTTTTGCAAGTGGACATGCGGCAGATGGCACAAAAAGGCAATTAGAAAGCACAAAAAAAGAACCTTTTTAAAAGATTCTTTTTTTATTTTTCATGATATTTAGTTTAAAGTTTTTTTCATAATGCAGAATGATTGAATAATTTTAAATCCTGCACCTAAATAAATATATCTAGCATGATTAGTTAAACCTGTATAAAATGTCATAAATTTAGCACCATTAAGTTTTGAATGGTAGGCAAGAAGTGAGAATAGTGCTTTTCCTAATCCTCTACCACGTACAGATTCTAAAATAGCGATACCATCAAAATGACCTCTACCACTTTCTTCATTCCACATCGCTCCAGTCCATCCTTTGACTTTTCCATTTTGAACAACTACTAAGAACGGATAAGGATTTGGTAGAGCCAAGTTTTCTTTAATAACTTTTTCAAAATCATAAAGGTTTAACTCTTTGCAAAATTCATCTACACCGAAGTGGCGTTTAGGATCATAAATTTCAATTGAAATGCCATCTTTTTTATTTTTTTCTAGAATATCAGCAATACTGCTAGATATTTCATAATCACAAAGATCAAGATGAAAAGCATCTTGAAAACCCGTTGCTTCATATTTTTTACTTAATAAGAAGAAATACTCATTACTATTTAATCTTATGCCAGGTGCGCAGGGGTGATCGTGATGGTCAGTTCTTGGGATATACCAAGCATAACATGACGGCAAATAGCCATATGCAAAACTATATTTACGATTATTCTTTTTAAAATAATCTTCTACTTTTTCTAGTAAAAGTGAGCCTACACCATGATCGCGCTCTTCTTCTTTTACTAATAATGCATTTATGCAACCAGGAGCATTCGGATTAAGGGCTAAATCACCTTTCAAAATCCCGATTATCATACCTATTAAAGTTTCTCCTTTATATGCTAAAAATACACCTTCGTAACTAAAGCCAGGTATTGATTCAAGTTTTGCTTGATATTCATCTAATGATAATGGTTTATAGAAACCTTCTTTTTGGGTTACTTCATTCCATAAATCGTTCATTTCTTTAATCGCATTTTTATTGCCTGTAATTATTGTATACATAAATAGTCCTCTATTGATTTATTAATTTTCAATGTTTACATCACTTGAATTAGTTAAGCCTACCACTTCATCAACCGGAAGTGAGAAAACAATTCCTTGGGCAGGGGTATGTGTGCCAACTTCATTATACAAAGCATGAAGGATATTAGCTTTTATAGCAGAACTAGCTAGAATCATTACCAGTTCTTTATCAGGATGAATCGTAATATTGAATATTTTTTCTGCATCTTTAGATGCGGTACCTCTCGCATGAAGAACAGTACCTCCTCTTGCTCCTACTTTTTTAGCAGCTTCCATCGTATGTTCAGAAAATCCGTTATTAACGATGCATAAAATTACTTCGAATTCATTAGCCATATTACTTTTCTCCCTTCTTTGAAATTTGATTATTACTTAAAAATTGGTATACAGAAACGCCAATTACGCTTTTCAAAGGAACCGTATATGCAATACCTTTTCCGTCTTTCATTTTATTAAATTTTTCTTCTAGCGTATCCATAATTTCTTTAATACGATCTTCTCTAATTATTGAAAAGATAACAGCTTTTTCGGTTTCAGCAAGGCCTAAATACATTAACATTTCTGAACTAGCTGTTCCTTTACCGTTTACAACCATTTGCATGTTCACATCAAAGCCTTCTAAGAGGTCCGTATAAAATAAAGCTTTACTTCTGTTAACTATCGTAACTAATAATTTTAGTTTTTTTATCATTTTACCAGTTGTATTTTTAATTTCAGATTTTGTCGGTTCTTGTTTTAAAGAAGTGCTTTTTGCATTGTTTTCGGCTTTTGCAGCTGCATTTATATTTTTTTTGACTTTATTCTTCATATTAATCACCTACATAAATTCAATGATCTGATCATCATCAGCTTCCAAAATGCGGCGCATAGCGATTTTTTCACGCATCATTTTAGTCATTACTGCTTTAAATCCCAAAATTTGAATTGTAATAAGAGGGGTCATAGCGACCATCGCTACAATACCGAAGGCATCCGATAGCACATTTCCTCCCATAACGGAACATACACCTATCGCAAATGGTAAAATGAAACTTGATGTAAGTGGTCCACTGGCAACTCCACCAGAGTCGAAAGCGATAGCCGTGTATAATCCTGGAACAAAGAAAGAAAGCCCTAAAGAAATTAAATATCCTGGTATTAAGTAGTACAAGATGGAAAAACGATAAATAATTCTAAGCATTGATAGACCAATTGACAAACCAACACCAATTGACAAAGCAATTAGCATAGCTCTTTTGCTTACAGTACCATTAGTAATTTCTTCAACTTGTTTATTTAATACGTGAACAGCAGGTTCTGCTAATACAACTACTAACCCTATTAAAAATCCGAAAATCACTATTAAGTACTTTGGACCTTCGACCAATTGACGTCCCATTATATTTCCTATCGGCATAAATCCTATACTAACTGCCGTAAGGAAAACGATTAACCCTATATAAGTGTATAAAATACCAATAATTATTTGTACAATTTTCTTTTTAGGTAATTTTAAGAAAATAAATTCTATTACAAAGAAAAAGACAACGACAAGTCCTAAGGCAATCGAGACTTCTTTTGTGACATTCAGCATTGTCATAAGTGATGATAAAAAGAAATTATCCGAAATTTCATATGTTGTTTGAATCAGAACATTGCCTGATTTCATCGAAAAAATACTTAAACATAACACCGCTATAATAGGTCCTGCCGAACATAAGGCGATAAAGCCAAAACTATTCTCACTTGCTTTTTTTCCACCAATCGTAGAAGCAATCCCCATACCTAAAGCCATTATAAAAGGTACAGTAATAGGACCTGTTGTAACTCCACCAGAGTCAAAAGCTAAAGGAAGTAAATCACTTTGTTCATTAACTATAACAAGCGCCACTAAAGCAAATATTAAAGTATAAAAAAACATTAATAAACTTGATAATTCTTTGTTAAAAACTATTTTTAAAACTGATACTAAGAGCAGTACGCCGACGCCTAGTCCGACACAAACGATTAAAACAGTTCCTGAGACTAATTCCTTGACTTGTGAAGCAAGGACTGATAGATCTGGTTCTGCAATTGTTATAAAAACGCCTAATGCAAAACAAACTATCAACAAAATATTAATACTTTTTGATTTGGTAAGGCCGACACCAACTTGTTCTCCCATCGGTGTCATTGCGAGATCTGCTCCTAAATTAAAAAGGCCTATTCCTATCACAAGCATGATTGCAGAAACACAGAACACAATCATCTCTTTAATAGAAAAATTAACGAGGGGGGTAAAAGATAAAAGAATAACAATTCCCGTTACAGGCAAAACCGATACTAACGCTTCTTTTATTTTTAGTAGCAATTGTTTATTCATATGATACCTCCTATTTTTAATAATATTACTTATTTATTATATCAAATTAGAATCTTTTTAGCAATTAATTTATTAATAAATATAGTTTAGAGATTTTTTATAAACTTACTTCTCTACTAATTATTTTTTTATATACATCTAGCATTTCTTCTTCTGTTACAAAATTTTCAAGTTCATGAATTGGAATCCATTTTAAACTACTATTTTCATCAGGTTTAATTTGAAGATTGGCTTTATCAGAAGCTATAAATAAATATGTTACGTTTAAATGCAGATGATGCGGGACCATTTTGCCATTTTTAAAATGCGGTTTTACAGGCAGTATTTCAACTGAAGCTATTTCGCCACTTATAGGAGTAATGTTTTCTAAACCTGATTCTTCTTTTATCTCTTTGCAGGTAACTTCAAACAAATCACATTCCCCATCTGCATGCCCTCCCAACCAAGCATACGATTTATAAATAAGATGATAAGCAAATAATACCTTATCCTTCTTTTCATTAAGAATAATTGCTGAACTCGTCATATGAAATAGCGTAGATTCGCGATAAAAGATTTTTTCACCATACTCTTCAAGGGCATCTATAATTACCTGTAAATCTGTTTCTTCTTGGATTGTGCGAGGTCTATACTCTGATAGTTGCTCTTTAATTTTTGTTATTTTTTTCATAATATACCCCAAAAAATATTAATTTTCTTTGATTTTTAATAATCGATTATTTCCTATATTAAGACAAAATATAATCTTTATTTTTTCTAATTATACCATATTTTTAAAAAAGCATCCATTAAACGGATGCTTTTTATTAACTATTAAAATCTATTTTTCACTTGTCATCTGCTTTTTAAAAATTAATATAGCACTAAGTACAGCTGCTAATATGTACAAAGCGATTACAATTAACCCTACCGCCGCAACTCTATCAAATTCATATAGACAACCATTGATTGTTTTGGTCGCACCTGTTATTACTCGTCCGATGTAAATAGATGGGTGAAAAGGCAAGAAACGGCAAAATTTTTCAAATTTTCCCATTGTATCAAGTGGCATCCATGTTCCCCCTAAAAGCCCTGCTGCTGTTATAATTACGGACACAATCCCAGGAGCAGCTTTTTCATTTAAGGCCGAGCCTATTAATAGTCCTAAAAAAACGCAAAAAATAAGAATTGGAAGTTGTGAGATAATTAAAAGTATTGCCTTTCCAAAGCTAAAATAAGCTTCATGATTTATTAAACTAATGATAAAACCACAAAGGACGCAAATTATCGCCTGAATAAAGCCTAAAACAAAACCCGGAACAGCATAGCCAACAATATAATTTGCACTTTTCATTGGTGAAGAATATAGTCTTTTTAATAACATTGTTGAGCGATCTTTAGATATTAATAACGTCATCGTTAACATAACAAATGTAAATGAAAACACCAGTATTCCTGGTATTAACGACTTTAATAAAAAAATAGGGGTGTTGCCAGCGGTGAAGTTATTTATAACTTGAAACATGATGATCATTAATAAAGGAAATCCCAAACAAAAAATATAGATTACTGGATCGCGTAACATTTCTTTGAAATTTCTTATCATAAAGGTTTTAGTCATTTTCATATTTACTACCTTCTTCCACAATTTTTACAAAAGCGTCCTCAAAATTTTGACTCTTACTCTTTTTAATTATATCCGCTATTGTACCTGTTTCTAAAAGATGTCCTTTAGAAAGTATAGCTACTTCATCGCACAAATGTTCAATTTCCTCTAAATAATGTGAGGTAAGAATAATTGTTGTTTTATTTTTTAAACCTTCGATAATACGCCATAATTCACGGCGAGCAATGACATCGAGTCCTAACGTAGGTTCATCCAAAAAGAGGATTTTAGGATTTGACACCAAAGCTATCGCGATCGACAATCTTCGTTTCCAACCACCAGATAAAGTTTTTGCTTTTTGATCTAAAACCTCTTTTAAAGAAAACTGGTCAATTAACTCTTTTGCTTTTTTCTCCTTGTCAACTCCATAAATATCTGAAAAAAACTCTAAATTTTCCTTAACACTTAAGTTACCAGCTATTGCCACTTCTTGTGGTGAAACATTTACGATACGTTTAATTTTATCCATTTCATGATCTAGGTCATGTCCAAAAACCGTAACTTTACCACTATCTTTCTTTATTAATCCTATTATTATATTAATTAGTGTTGTTTTGCCTGCACCATTAACACCCAATAATCCATATAATTTTTTATTTTCAATTTCCAAGGATATATTGTCAAGTGCCTTAATATTCTTATAGTTTTTATTAACATTTTCTATTTTTAAAGCTAGCATTCTACTCCTCCTTCAAATATTTTTTTAAAGCTAAAAATTGCTCATTTAATAACTCTTTAATTTCATTTTTTTCCCATCTATAATAACCTGATACAATCTGTGTTGCGATACCATAAGCATAAATGAAACCTGATAAATAAAACTTTCTTGCAGCTGTAGTACTAATATTGCCTATTTCGGTTATTTTTTGAATGACACCCTCTGCAAAAGCTTTTTCTTCTTGCGTTTCAATGTGCTTCCTTTCAACATAAATATATGAAAACAAATTAGGCATATCATATGCAAAATATGCTAAAGATTCTAAATACTGCAAAAACAAACTAGTCTCATTACTACTTTTGACATAATCAAAGTAAACTAACTGGCAAGCTTTGAATAATTCTTCTTTCAGTTCCTCCATGTTTTTGAAAGACAAATAAATTGGTTGTGTTGAACATCCAAGACTTTTAGCAATTTCTCTTGCATTAATTGCATTAATACCTTTTTCATTAAGAAGTTCTAAACTTTTCTTGATAATCATCTCATTAGTTATTACTTTTTTAGCAGGCATATTTACCTCCTTTATTTAGTATAAAATAACATGTGTTATTTTATCACATTATTATACTCATGTCAAGAAATTAACTACTAGAGACCTGATTAAAGCATTAAAATAAGTAGAATAAATAAAAAATAGGTTATTTTATAAATTTTCAAATAACCTATTTCTAATTTTTATATTATTGATGTCTTTTTTTCGTTTCTGGAACTTCTTCAGATATAATTTCAAGTAATTGTCGTAAAAACTCTTTATTTTCAACATTATCTACAAGGAGCATTTCCTTCGCCCGAGCGTATGGTAATTCTTTATCAGCATTTGGCATCATCGCAACAGCTCCTTTTGTAGGTTTTACAAGAAAACGATTGTCATATATACCACCTATAACCTTCCCATGATTATAAATAATATATTCTCCCATCATAGGGCGATATGATATATCACTTAGTTCTGAAAGCTGTTCTAAAATAAACTTCAAATATTCACTGCTAGATGGCATAAAATTACCTCCTATATACATTTATATTTTTTTGATATTAACAATAATCGCTATTTAATAACATTATTTACATGCGCCAAAATTCTTCATCGTTAACAATAATACGTTTTTCACAAATATCGTTAGACTTTTCTTTTTCATAAAGAACAGGCACTAGTTCAATATATTTAGAGTCCTCAGTTACACAATCTACGCCATCTTTTGCTAGAGTAAAACGAGAAAAACGGAAAGTGTTCTTTGTCATATATCCTATATTAGCTTTTAAATCAAAACTACCACCATTGTATCCAGCTTCTTTATTTGCATATAATGGTTCATTAGATATTAACATTTCTCGTAGTTGTTTTACAGAAACATAATTACCATTTTTATCTTTATAATATAAATGATAAGTAGGATCTAGCATAATTCTTTTCCCGGAGGGAAGTAAGCAATCTACTACTACATGGCAATCCTCAAAAGGTTCTTCATATGGCATACACGTTATATGTTGTGCCTTTATTCCATTCAAACGCAGCAATGAAGCTAATAGAATCGCTAATCCACGACAATTGGTTTTTTGATTATGCTCTTCACAAAACTTTATAATATCAACAATTCGACTTTTCTTACTTAATCCGATTGTTCCATTATGCCCAAAATTACTACATACAAAATCCATAACGGCAAAAACAATTTTATCATCAGTGTTTTTTAAACCTTTAATATAATCATAGTAATTGTAGTTATTTAAAATTTCAGGGACTTCCTCATTTAAAATGTAAGTATTAGTGATATTATATTTTATAGTTCTATCATATTTTGAATATTCCCTTAAAACTTGTATTCTAGTCTTATTTGTTTTAGGAACGGTTATCATTTGAGGGTTATATTCATATGGTTTATCATCAGGAATATCACTTATTTTTTCATAAATGGTATCAATATTTTTTCCTTGAAACGTATAATAACCTTCGAGTTTACCATCATTATATTTGAGGTGAAAAATCATTCTATTATATACATCATTTATCTCATAACAAAGGTACTCATTCTTTTCATAGACACAATTAGGCGTAACATTAAAATAACCAGTCATACTAAAAGATATTTTCACTTTTAAAGGATTAATGCTAATTACATCAATAATTTCGCCAAATGCCTTTCCTTTCCATTTTCCGACAACTCTTTTATCCACGTTATTCTTCTTCCTTTCACAAAATGTTATAAGTATCTTAAAAATACAAGAACAATTTTAATCAATATCATTTTCATTATCGAATCTTTTTCTGTCAAATACTGCCCGTTCGCCATAGACAAGAATAGGAACAAGTGTCATTTGTTGTAATTTATCGTAAACCTTTTGACTAATTTGTTCTTGATTTTCGCATAAATTGCCAAAATCATCAGTATATTCAAACTTTAAATTATATATTGTGTAATTGTAAACACTTCCGTTGGTGTTTTCTGTTACTTGTGTTTCCAAAAGATCAATTATTCTACCGCTTGCAGGATGACCCCTACGAGCTACATCGAATGATTTTTTACCATCGATAATCATTTTTATACCGCTACCAATAAAACCTAACGAAGCAAAAATTATTATTCCTCCAACTATACACATAAATATAGTAGCGAATTTATCTTCGGGGTCATAAGAATTAATACCTGAGCTAATTACAATAACAGCAACTATTACACCAATCAAAGCGATTGCTATTCTGATGATACCACCTACCATAGTTCCCCGATTAAATTTTTTCTTTTCCATGAATTAACCTCCTTGCATCTTTTATAAAAGTAAAGTATATATTAAGATACACTAACACGTTTGTGTTGTGTTACAATTGATGTGAGACTTCTTGAAT
>ULNH01035122.1_pt1 | contig 23864 bp, 20 predicted proteins | sample 1951871 | NCBI WGS metagenome assembly ULNH01 (sample SAMEA4835572, study PRJEB28245) | human gut metagenome | biome: gut microbiome; material: fecal sample | place: Denmark | collected 2008 | reverse complement strand
CCGCCATACCATCGCGGAATTGATAAGCCTCATCATATTCGCCCGGAACAATGGATTGGGCATTAGCGTCAATGTAGGTATATTTCTTTCCGTTGCGGACGATATAGTAATTTTTACCATCGAGTGTATCATATCTAAACACATCATCCACCGTTGCCACAACCTTACCACTTCCGCAATTCAACATAGTATATTTAACAAAAAGCTTTACTCACTTAAGACTGTACAAATATTTGCAATTTTCTTGTTTGGTATCTGTAAGCTGTCTTACTTGTTTGTGTGTTATGGACATAAACTAATGTATCTGGTATAGTTTCATTCAAATAAATACCATTGTAATATTTAACAATCGCCTCGCCACTTAGATTCACAGGATCATATGCTTTCATACCGTTATATGGATGCGCAATACGTATTTCTTTAACACCGTCAAAAGGAATATATGTACCACATTTGCAATGGATACTCCAGTGTGAAGAATGTGCACCACAATTAGGACATTTAAAATAATAATAATAATACAATTCTGTAGACACTTCTTTCTTAAGATTAGAAGTAGTTTCTCTATTAAATGTTAGAGCTGACAAATCTGACCACTCAGAATACTTAACAAGAATCTTCTTTGAATCATAGTATTTTTTATTATTATAATTAAAACTAGCAGTAATTGTTACCTCTCCTGCCCCACTTGCGTTAACCATACCATCTTGGGAGACTGTTGCCACGGATGTATTTGATGAAGACCAATTAATATTTATGTCTTGTTGATTACCGCAATCCCAATTTACTGCAAATTTAGAAGTAACATTACCGTTTGAGCCTCCAATAATGGAAATACTAGGACTTTTAACACTTATCATATAAGTTGTCTCTTTATTTCCATATGCTAACCTGACGTTCTTGGTACCCTCAGAACCCATATCAGGATATGATACCTTACAATCTGATGCAGCTACATTTTTGGTACTTCCATCATTATAGGTTGCTTTAACTGTACCGCCGCTTACCGATACGTTATCGCCTATGTAGTAACTTGTAGTACTCGGATATGATTCAATGGCAATCTTGGTTACATAGATTTCAGCCCATCTCGCATACACAGTTACGTTCTTGGTACTGTTGCATACCGTTTTCTCGGTTACCTTGCTTCCGCCGTTGGCGCTGGTATACCAGCCTTCGAAAGTGTATCCTTTTCTGACCGGAGTAGGCAGTGTGCCATACTCTTTATCGTACTCAACCTTAATGGATGATACTTCGACAGAGCCACCATTTGCATTAAATTTCACCGTACTTGCTGTGTTTGACCAATATGCATACAGAGTATGATCTGAATCACTGGTTACCGTAGTACTCTCAAGTATCTTAGTACCTTTGCCATCTTTCTTGGTATACCAGCCCATAAATATATATCCGGTTCGTGATGCGGTTTTGTTTCCATATTCTGAGCCAAGATTATACTTAACGCTTGAACTGCCGTTTACTTCACCGGCACCGGCATCATATGTTACATTGACTGTTTTGGCCGTCCAATGTGCATACAATGTATGACGTTCTTTGTTTGTAAGCGTATCATCTTCCGTGACTTCCGAGCCGCCGTCCTTCTTAGTGTACCAGCCATCAAAGGTGTAATATTTTCTTGTAGGAGTCGGTAATGAATACTTTTCTCCCATAGCAATATTAGCCGATGATGTTCCGACTGAACCTCCGTTCGCATCAAAGCCTACTCTTACATATATTCTTTCCCATCTTGCATACAACGTCTGCGTTGCAGTATTTACAACTTCCGTATTGCTTTCCACTTTAGTACCTGATTTTTCAGCGGTATACCATCCAAGGAAAGTGTGATAATCCATACTTGGTGTCGGTAATTCGCCGTATGTTTCAGTGTAATATACTGTCTTCTCCGAATCTGAACAGTCTCCTCCCAAAGCATCAAATTTAACGGTTACCGGCTGTTTTCCAAGGCTTACCGTAAGAAGGATCTTAGTTCCGTCCTTCTGGGAGCTTCCTGCCTGAGGTGTCTGGGAGATTACAATATCTTTTTCTACTGTATTATCATATATCTCATTTTTCTCCACCTTAAGTCCGGCTTCTTTAAGTATATCTGATGCCTCACTGTAAGATTTACCTGTTACATTAGGAACCTCTATGAGCTCTTTATCCGAAACAACAGTTATTACAATTTCGTAGCCTTTGTATACTTTTGCTCCTTCCTTCTCACTCTGTTCAATTACGGTTCCCACCTCATAATCGCTGTCGTATACATAATCTACCGTTACAACAAGACCAAGTTCTTGCAGTTTTTCCTCAGCATCTTTGTGTTTGTCTCCTACCACATCTATCATTTCAAATTTAGGTGGACCTGAAGAAACCACAAGTTCTATTACATCACCTTCTTTAGCCTGAGTTCCTGCATCAATACTCTGACTGATTACACATCCTTCTGCTACATTTTCACTTTCTTCATAACTGATATTGTAATCAAGTCCTCTGCCCTTTATCTTGGATATTGCTTCCTCTTCTGTGAAATAGACTACATCCGGTACAATATAGGACTGTTTTCCCTTAGAAAGAACCACCTCAACTGTAGCATCTTCCTGAATTTTTTCGCCTGCCTTTACTCCCTGAACGAGAACATACATTGCATCATAGTCAGAACTGAAATCATACTCCGTAACTATAAGTTTTATGCCCTGTTTTTCACAAAGTTCCTTGGCATCATCAAGATGCTTGCCTACAATTTCAGGCATAACATCTTCTGTAAAGTCATATTTTGCATTCGGATCCCTTCCGAGAGATACAGTAAGCGTTACTATTGTTCCTACACTTACCTCTGTTCCTCCATCTATGCTCTGAAACGCAACATATCCTTCCGGAATTACACTATCATAGTCTTCGACTATTTCATAAGACAGTTCAGACTCTTCTATGTATTTGATAGCTGATTCCTTCTCAAATCCCGTTACAAAAGGTGCTTCAACAGTCCTCTCGCCGGCACTTATTACAACCCCAAGATTGTAATTGATTGGCACTACCGAACCAACTGTCATTTCTTGTGTAAGCACGCAGCCATCACCAATCTGTTCGTCATACTGCTTACCGCTTATAACGAGCTGCAACTGCTTTTCTTCAAGGGTGGACTGAGCTTCTGTTTCCTCCATACTGACAATACGCGGAACCCTTGTCATTCCATCCGGAATATAAATATCTCTCGGCGAGAAGATATCGAATCCTATAACTCCAGTCAGAAAAAGCACTATCAGAGTAACTATTGCTACAAAAGCAGTCGGTACTGCTATTTTTACACCAAGCGGCCATTTAAGAATATCTATTTTCTTAATCTTACCATTGTGTCTTACAACCTCATCCTCTGTTGTAAGTTCATGGATAAGTGTTTCCATATCCGGCGTTCTGTCTTCGATTCTTACATTCATGGCATTAAGAATGGCATTTTCCGTATTCGATGACAGATTTTTGACATACTTGCTTGGCGGTTCCAGCATATCTTTTTTACCGTTTTCAAAATATGCTCTTCGTTCCATAGCATCCGGCGGCGTTTTGCCCGTTATCATTTTGTAAAGTACCGCTCCCATGGCATATACATCCGTATGCGAGCCCTGATCTCCACGGCTTCTGTACTGCTCTTCCGGAGAATATCCCGGTTTTATAATTACCGTCAGGCTTCGGCTATGACTGGTCGTAGCATATCTTGCCGCTCCAAAATCAATTAACTTAATCTGGTTGTCCGTGGATATCATTATATTATCCGGTGCAATGTCTCTATGGATTATTCCTTCTGCATGTACCGTTTTAAGGGAACGCATAATCGGCATAAGCATCTGGATTGCCACTTTTTCAGGGACTGTTCCGTTCTCTTTAAGGTACTCTCCCAAAGTAACGCCCTCAAGATACTCCATAACTATATATGCTGTACTGTTTTCCTCAAAACAGTCATATATCTTTACAATTCCGGGTTCGTCTTGAAATTTGGCTAATCTTCTGGCCTCATCGAGGAATTTTTTCATTCCGTCATCAAACTGCTGTGCCTTATCGCCGTTGAATATTGTTAACTGCGGCTTACCGGGCATTCTGGTTGAAAATTCGCTCGGAAGGTATTCTTTGATAGCAACTCTTTTTTCCAGAACGTTATCCCAGGCAATATATGTTACTCCAAATCCACCGTATCCAACAACTTTACCAATTGTATACTGTCCATGTAAAATTGTTCCCGGAACCATGTGAATTGCTTCTTCCGGCATGGAATTCTCAACATAACCGCAATGCGGGCATACGTTAAGTTCATCACTGTATGTTTCCATACAACCTAAGCATCTCTTCATTCTCATTCTCCTTTATAACTAAAGCTGTCTGCATCTTTTAATATCTTTTTATAGAATTGTGCATCATCGCTTATAAGTGTCTCAATAGCTGCCTTGTTAATCGGTAATCTTGTTTTATCGCCATAATCTCCTTGCATGTAAAGGAAATCCTGTGCTGTCGGATCCTCAATAAGATATGCAAGAAATCTCTCCGCAACCTGTGTATTGGCTTTACTCAATGAATCCGGTATGCTCCAGTCGCTTCCAGCGCGACATTCAACTTTATCCGCTTCAAGTGTAATATGCGTACATTTTCCGGTCATTGTTTCATATATTTTTTCCATGTCTTTACTGCTTCCAAGATAAACCTTTGCTTCTCCGGACAAGAATGAGTTCATTCCATCCGTTGACATCTCATAATTTTCAAGTTCAAGCTGCTCTTGATAATATTCTTCCCAACTTGCATCAACGGAATATGTCACATCACCGTCATGCGGTCTGACATCATCTATGCTGCTTATTACATCTTTATCAAAATCCGCCAGTGTTGTATTTATGTATACAACCGGCATTATAAACGATGATGGAGCGCTCTTCTTTTCAGGATAATATTTCTCATAATCCTGAAGAAAATACTCCTTTTCCGGAGTTATCAAAGACATCACTTCATCCAGGCTTTCCAGCTCATCTGCCACTTCTGCCTCTACGCCGGTACTCTCAAATATATCCGGAAGCTCCCCATCCTTGGCAGCCTGAACTATTCTGGATTCATATTCATCAGCCGGTATAGCTGTATACTCTATGGTTACATTATCATACGCCTCCATAAAGTCAGATATCGCTTGTGATATTCCTTTTACCTTATGGCTTTCGGTCTCATCTGTATCTTCAAGGATATACCACATCTTAATATCTGCATCAGGAAGAGTCGCTTCATCCTTCTGTTTATTCCAGTTGCGCGAAAAGTACAGCCCTAACCCGGCAACTACTATTACAGATCCGGCAATCCCAATCCACCTGAAACTTTTCTTTCTCTTACGGACATTCTCGACTGACCTTACCTTTTTCTCGGTAGTGATTGCATCCATGAATTCATCAACCGTCTGGTATCTCAAGTGTATCTGAATTGACATTGCACGCATAATTGCATTGCTTAAGTTTACAGATATATTTGGATCCATCTCGTGCGGAGAAGGTGTTGTGTCCTGTGTCTTACGGTTAGTTGACTCATCAGGTTTTACACCAACAACCATACGATACATAGTTGCACCCAATGCATATACATCTGTCCACGGTCCTTGTTTATTAACTGAATCGTATTGTTCCGCCGGTGCGTATCCAGGTTTTAAAACGATTGAAAGTGTTTCATTGGCCGAGAATCTTGCTGCTCCAAAATCAATTAATTTAATTTTACCATTATCGCATATAAAGATGTTATCCGGTGCAACATCACGATGTATGTATCCGACTTTATGAATATCCTTAAGAGCCTTTCCGATTGCAAGCGTAATAGTTATGGCTTCGTCAGTATCTATCTTCCCGCCTCTCTCTTTAAGGAAGTCTCCCAGTGATAATCCCACAAGAAGTTCCATCACATAATATGCTGTTCCGTTCTCCTCAAAGAATTCCATTACATCTATTATGTTCGGGTTGTTAATAAACTTTGTTGCATTACGTGCTTCATCAAGGAATCGTTTAAGTCCATCCGAATAATCCTTGTAGCGCTTTCCTTTGAACACAACAACCTCTTTGGTTCCGGGGGTTCTATACACCAAGCCGGCCGGATAGTATTCTTTGATGGCAACTTTTCGTTCCAGTTTAGTATCATATGCCATATAAGTTATACCAAATCCACCGAACCCCAGTACCTTTCCTACAATATATCTGGACTGGAGTACGGTACCGGCAAACAACATATACAATTCTTTAGGAGCCTGGCCTGATGTATATCCGCAGTGCGGACACATTTCCAGTTCTTCATCATATTCTTCAAAACAATTATTACATCTCATCATGCACCTCTGCCCAATGTCTATTTACTGATATAATCGTCCCATGTGAAATCTTCACCACAGAACGGATAAAACATAAACAATGCCTCTCCCAGCTGAATGATGTCTCTCGATTTAATTTCTGAGAATGTCATTAATAACTCATCATTAAGGTACACCATTCCGCTTCCGTCTCCGGGTTGAATAAGAAACATTCTTTTCTTCGGCTCATATGTTATTATCGCATGACGTTCTCTTGATACAGTCGGTTCGGGTATCTGCACATCCATTCCTACACCTCGGCCTATCATATTCTTACCTGCTTTCAGATTAAAGGATTCGCCCTGACACTCATCACCCTTGACACATACAAGCCATCCAACCACAGGCTCTGTTTCCGCATCTGCATATATACCAACGGTTTTTGCCGAATCATAATTATTATTATTTATAGCGGGAGTCCTTACAGGTGTCTGTTCTGCTTGCGGCATAAGCTGTGGTATAACAGCATCCGGCTTTGGCTGCTGGTTTACCGGCTGCTGTACATATTCATTCCTCATCTGAGGCTGAAATTGTGGTTCGTCAGGCTGAGGAATATCATGTATTCTCCTTACCTGATGTGAAAGGCTCTCATCAACCGGCTTAAATGCTTCCATGGCCACTGTTTCAACACCTGTTGAGGTTTTAACACCGGTAGTTATTCTATCATCGGTTACATTAGGTCCAGCAGCATCTGTCATTGCCTGTGTAGGGTTGTCCAGCTTTATTTCATATCCTCCTGTCGTTTCCGGCTCTTCTTTCTTATGAATACCAAACGGCCATTTTTTCTTTTCTTTTTCTTTATGCATTTTCTTAGCTGCCGCATCATCATTAACAGATGGCATCGAATCTTCCTCTTTACCTGCAGCCGGGAATCCGCACACCGGACACACCTTGTACTTTTCTCCATCAAAAAAATGGAACTCCGGTCCTGAACATCTTGTCATTTTCATAATATCTTTTCTCCTTTACTTGATTCTACACACCGCGACTGTTGTATTGTCCTGATTATGGCCTCTTGCATAATCTGCTGCGGAATTAATTAATTTATGTGCTATTGTTTCTGCATCTGAATATTTTTCAATTATCTTCTTCATAGCATTTATATCAAGAGATTTGTACAAACCATCAGAAGATATTATCAGAATATCTTCTTTTTGTAATTTGTATATCTCATTATTAACATCATATATTTCTATGCCTCCAAGTCCCAGATAACTGCATAATGTACTTTTGTCTTTTGCAGCATTCACGTACTCGTCATATGTCATATTGCCGTTTCGGTAATCGTTTTCTGCTTTCAGTGCAACTGTATGGTCTCTTGTAAGCTGCGCCATTCTGCCTTTTCTGTATATATAAAGCCTGCTGTCTCCTACAGACAGACAATACATACCTCTTTTTTTGAGGAGCACCGTCACGCATGTAGCTCCGGCATGCATTTTCCGGCCTTGGCTGCTCTGTAGATTAGAAATCTTAACATCCGCTACATCCATAGCATATGTAAGTGCATTACCATAATTCTGTTCGCCGTCCTCAATATGCCGACACAATCTTAACATCTCACTGACTGCCAGTTGTCCGGCTGCTTTTCCGCCTTCAAACCCGCCCATACCGTCACATACAACTATCGCCGCATCATGTTCCGATATGTTTATGCCGTACGCATCCTGATTCTCACTTCTTTCTCCAACATCGCTTTCTGCTGCGATATCGTAGTATTTATTATGCCAATGTTCCATATCAGTTCATCCATATTCCGATAGCAGAATTGTTGTCCATATTTTTACCTTTGCCATGTTCCTTAACAATCGAGGCCATCGTATCTATCCATTCCTGCACGTTGGTACTTTTTTTAAGAACCTTACACATTTCTTTCTCTGTTATAAGTTCCCAGAATCCATCTGAACACATAAGAATTGCCTGACATTCTTCAACCGGAATATTCTCCTCTATTTTGTATGCCGGTTCCTCCCATTCAATACCCATAACTTTCAGTAGTCTGTTTCTGTCCGGGTGATTTCTTATATCTTTTTCTTTTATTTCCTTTGCCATAACCAGCATTTGAGGAACGCTGTGATCCAGAGTATGTTCTTTTACTTTATTTTTCTTAAAAACATATATTCTTGAATCGCCAATATATCCTCTGTGTATTATATTATTTTCAATCAAAACTGCCGTTGCTGTTGTTTTCATTTCATCCTGTGCCTTTTGAGCAACCTGTTCTGATATGAGCATCCCTTGTGCCGCCATCAAAGTATCTGCGATAAACGTTTCCGGATTACTTATTCCATTCTCGTAGCACTGTGTAAAAACTTCAGTAACCATTCCGGATGCCACCTCTCCTCTTCCATGTCCACCCAGTCCATCACACAATACATAGCATTTTTCTTCTCTGTCATCGAGAACCACACAGGAATCTTCATTTATCTCTCTTCCACCTACATCCGTATACATATAACTGGTTATCATTTTTCTGCCTCTTTCTCTTTAAGTTTCTGTTGCTCGTAAGCATCTTTTATTTCAAACAACTTTTCTATTCCTTCAAAATCCTCTGTCCTATATCCTTCAAAAAGCACCTGTTCAATATCGCTCCTCTGAAATCCAAAATGAGCACGTAGATCAATATTTCCCTCCGGATACGGTACTCCTACATAGTCAAAACAAACATCCGGCTGCGCTCCGTGACTTTGTAAGAAGCCAAATATCATCATAAGTTTTTTTAGGTTTCTAACTTTAACAACTGAACCTATAGGTAATATTGTATTCATTAATCTGCACCTACTCTTTCTCAATTATTTGTGAAATATGGATTTAAATCCATTGACTACATAGTTATACCCTGATACAGCTTTATCTTTAATGCCATCAACCATAAGTTCAACACCTTCCATATAGAAGTTCCCGAATCCTCCGCTTTGTTCTGAGCCTTCCTTGACCGCATTTACTATTTGAGACCCTGCATCATAAAATGCTTCCGCGCCTGTTTTGCCACCTGTATTATCTCTATAATAATCTGTAATCATGTTACCGCCCGGCACTTTATCAATAATATTAAATCCCGTGTCGAACGCCATATCCGATGTTGCTTTTATTGTTGACTTAAATGCCATTTTCCCGAATGTTTCAAATGATGGATTGTTCCAATAATCCTGATAACTCTCTGCAAGGTTGGTACCAATGTTATTTCCAAGGTCTTTTACCATTCCGGCTCCCGGAATTCCTGAACCTATAACATCAATTAATGCATCCTCTCCGATTCCAATTGCTTTAGCTGCAGCATCACTATATTCACCCTGTTCAATTGATTCCATATATTCCGATATCGAATTGATATATTTTACCGTTGATCTCAATGGCTTATTTATACCGATTGCATCAACGAGCTGTGAAAGTGCACCATCATCTTTGGTTATTCCGAGTAATTGTGCTATATCAGACACATCGCTGTATGCACTTACATAATCAAGCCAGTTTTCTTTAAGATATCCTGCTCCCGTTCCAATTGCAGCCGGAATTGCTGCAAATGGAAATTGCTTCTTATTAAGCATTTCATTTGCAAGATCTATACTTAATCCATCAATTGAACGGCCTCTGCCTCCATGGGATGCTCCTTCAATAGACTTGCCGCTTCCTCCATGCACAGTTCCTGATGATGAGAACTGCATATCGTTGGCTGACATTTTCCTGACTGCTCCTGCCCCGGCCAGAGTTAATGTATCTGCTAAATATTTTTCCAATGAATGTTCTATCTTCTTCTCAGCTTCATTAACATTACTTTCAACCGAATTAATATATGTCTTAAGTCCTTCCATTGATGATGTTAACCCGGACATTCTTGTCAATACATTTGATATTCTGGTATGTATATTATATTTATTTAATATACGAGAATCCAATCTAATTGTCTTTTGTGATATTGTCAGGCTATGCTGTTCAAAATAGTCTTTTTTTACTTTATCCGCTTTTTTTAATGCATCATAAAGTGAATTCAAATCAATTTCAATACCGGCCATGTAAATTCCCCTTTCTTAGATTTTTCTTATTACAATATGGACATTTTCCTAATGCTACATCATATTTATTATCACATCTGTCACAAAAAATAATGCCTCGAAGCGGTATGTCGCTCTTGGCCGCACTTTTCTTTCTTACTACAGTGATTACAAAAAAAACAAAAGCTGCTATGATAACAAAGGCCACTATTCCTATTACAATGTATATCACTACCATTCCTACGCCGGATTTTGCCGCTTCTTCTGATGCTTCAGTTACATAATCATAATCAAAATTCATTAGTCAACAGCTCCTTTCACAGCCAGGAAAAATCTATATGGCCTATCAGCAAATTTAATCTGCATACCATTATGTAGTTCTGTGGGAATTCCTTTTATAACAGGAACATCATCAATAAATGTCTTGTTGGTTGAACCCATGTCTACCAAATAATAAGCGCCCTCTGTATACAAAATATAGGCATGCTGCCTGCTTACATGAGAGCTGTTTATAAACAAATCACAGTCTTCGTTTTTACCTACTATATATTTATCCTTTGAAATGACAATTTTCTCACCTGTTATTAAATCTAACAGGTTTGCATATTTCTTTCTGCCTGTGTCATCATTTGACTTTCTTGAAATATTGCCCTGCGTTCCACGTGCAGAAATCTTCTGTACCATCTCTTTGAAGTCATACATAGAAAAAATAATGTTATCTCTGAAGAATCTTATATATTCGGATACATAATCCACATTCTCTGATGGTGCAAACACAGTATAATATGGCAGTCTTTTGAGGAAATCGATTGTTTCATCATTCTTATCAAGATGAATTAAAGGCAGATATATATATTTCATCATCCCTGTCTTAAGATTGAAAAATACATATTTCATATCCAGTATAAGATTATTTTTCTGCATATACTGGGTTTCAAGTTTGTCCAATAATACCGGTAATGCCATAACTGTTTTGATAAATTCTTTTTTCTTGACTGAATTCCCTATAGCGTCAACAAGCGGTACATATCCTGTCAGATCATAAAATAGCTTTATTTTATTGCCGGCCATCGAAACTGTCGGAACAATCAATTCCTGTATCGCATTTTTCTTAAGTACTTCTATTTCTCTGGTGTTTATTTTAATATTTTTCTGGCATGCTATTATTATTTTGTTGTTTTTACTATGTATCTTAATCTTCCCTGCCATACAATTGCCTTTCCCAGCTATTTACGACTTTTCTTGCTTGATTTTTTCCTCGATTTACCGGATTTGGACTTAGCTGACTTATTTGAAGTCCGGTTCATCTGTTCACGTTTTTCCCGTTCCTGACGTTCGCGTTCCTGCTGTTCTGCACGTTCCTGTTGTTCTGCACGTTCACGTTCCTGTTGTTCTGCACGTTCACGTTTCTGCTGTTCTTTTCTCTCTCTTTCAGCTTCTTCTCTGCGTTTCTGTTCCGCTATTTCCTGCGCCTTTATTTCAGATGCTGCCTTTTCGATAAGCTCAGCTATATTGTTCAGCTCTTCATATATACCGGATATTTCCTGATTAACTCCATCCAGCATTGTATTAACGCCAGGTATCGATGGGAACTTAATCCCATCGATAAGATTACCTTTTATTTGGCTTATCATACCTTGCGAATCTCTGAAATCGGCTGCTTCCTTACGGATTGCCGATGCGATTTCTATTGCTGATGCCTGATCAAAACTCATAAAATCACCTTCTTATTTACTCGCTTACACTTATAACACACGAAGCACTGTATTTTCCGTCAGAAGTTGAAACTGTTACATTGGTTGTTCCTTCTGCAACGCCTTTTACCTTACCATTCTTTACAGTTGCTATTGATGCATCATCAGAACTCCAGATTATATCTGATTCTTTGTATCCGGACGGAATATTTTCAACCTTAAGTTCCACCGTTGCTCCGATTTTGACTTCCTGAGCCAGATGATCAAGTGATAAATAATCTCCTAATCCTGTTTCTTCTTCTGTTTCATCAAGCTTATGAACTCTGAATTTAATTGTATAAAGTGTAAAATCCTCACCCAAAAGTTCCTGTTTCAAACACAAGTTGCCAAATCCACTGCCGTTTTCCTTACCTTTATCAATACTATCCTTATCAGAGATAATATATTCGCCCGATATGAATTTACCCAATAAGCATTTCTTGGTCTTATTAAACTCAATTTTTATTACCGGTGCATAAAGATTTACTCCTATATTAACATCGGCCTTCTGCTCATAAACAAGGTCATCTCCATCCATATATGCTTTATTATCAAATGTTTCTTTTACAGAAGCATCAAGAAGTAATCCGGCTTTTAATCTGATGGAAATTATGTCTATACCAAATGCTTTTACCGCTACTGCTACAGCTGCACCGGCTTCCACTGAAGCCTTTACCTCTGCCTCAGGTGTGACCTGACAATCTGTACTTTTCTTTACTTTCTTTCCGTTATATTCAACTTTGGTATTTACGGTTATTGTTGTCTTTACTGATACTTCTCCATTAAAGTCCATATATAAGTACATATCAAGATCAACAGATGCGATTCCCACTGTTGCAATCGGAATTGTCGCTATTTTTATATCGGAACTTATTGTTCCTGATACCGAAAGTGTATTGACTATTTTTCCTGTAACCGAGACAGACGCATGCTTTACTTTTAAAATATTATCAATTTTGATATCAGGTGTTACCTGCATATCCTTAACAGCTATACTGCCTTTTATCTTATATCCTTTTTTAAATTCTTTTTCCGGGGTTATTGTACTACTTTTTGATTTATTTAATTTTTCTGTTATTGACTTATCTGTAATAAGTCCATCCGAAAAATTCTTAAGCATATCGATAGCATTATTATTTATCAAATCATTTCCCGATATATTCATATCTTCAAATGATTCTGCTACCTTACCACTCACATCAGCCATATCAAATTCAGCTTCTATTCTCGGGTCGCCTGTTACTGCCTTTTCATTAGTAAATACCGGGTATCCGCCCTCTCCAATTTTAATTCCGAAACTATCTCCGTTCTCATTTTCCACAGAACCGGAGGCATTTGCTTTTACTCCGCCTGAGCCCAACTCTACTTCAAATTTAAAACCGCCTTTTATAGTATTTTTATTTACTCCGGTTGTTATGGGATTGCCACTTTCATCATACTGTGTTATACAGTTTGCAAATGAAGGCTGTCCGATAACATCATAAGCAGTTTCCGATGCAAAATCACTTTCATCCAATGGAACAACTTTAACACCCTCTTCAGGTTGTATAAGTGTATAATCCGGATAATATGTTCCCTCTATATCTACTGCTTCAAAAACCTCATCTGCCTCTGGCAGTTCTGTTGTAACTGTATATGTTCCGTCTCCATTATTTTTTGAAGATACCACCTTTAATGCTTCCTGACCACTGATATCAGTGTCCGAAGGAGCTATAAATACATCTGCCGTTTTAAGTTCTGAGGCAATACTTTCATCTACAGTATAACTGCTATCTGATATTTGTACTATTTTGTCTGTATCTTTGCTATAATCTTTTATACTATCGGCAATATCTATATCACAAACCTGGTTTTCATTTTCTGCAAAATATGCCGCCTTTGTAAGTGATATAATATTATCTGCTTGTTCTGAAGTAATACCTTGTCTAAGACCTTCCTGTGTGTTATCAGCCTCATCCAATATTTTATATTCTACTGCCTTTTGCAACAATTCTTCATTGGTAATGTCAACATCAGCTGCACTTAATATCATGGTTGCCGAGCTTACAGCAAATCCAAGTGTTGCGACATCATCCTTTTTAAATTCCTTAGTATCGGTAGATATAACATTCCATTCATAACAGGATTGGACATATGGAAAAATTTCCGAATCCGAAGGTACATCCGTAAAATAAGGTACTTTTTCATTGTACTCATCCATTCCCCATATAGTTCCTATTGCTTCTACCCAAGCACCTCTTGTTATATATTTATCCGTGTCACTATCTGCAGCTGTACTTTTCTTCCCACATCCCGACAATGACGCCAACATCATTATTGATGCCATTATCACAGATACAATTCTTCTTATCTTTCTCATCATGCACCTCCTGTTTATTTTCTATCTCTTTGTTGCAAGTTTTCCTGCTGCATTCTTTGACGCGCTCTGTGCAACATCATAAGCTTCTGCTGCTTTACCAAGATAATTGGCATACGTTAAGAACACCTTGTATAAATCCTGAAAATCATTTTTGAATCCCATAATTCTTTCATTGTACTTTCTAGCATCTTCACCAAGCCATTGTTCATAGGTAAAGATTTCACCCACAATGGTATATATTTTTTCGTAAATTGTCTTATAGTTATCCGCCTCTCTGCGTACATAATCTTTTACTCTGTTAATTGATTCAGAATCAGTTTTAATTGTAGTTTTAGACATATATATTCCTTTCCTATCTCACAAGTTCCACCCCATATTGGGGCGGAACTTGTGCAATATAATTACTTAAACTCAAGACTGTTGGATGCTTTTGTAATGTTTCCTTCAGTCTCTGAATATGTATGAGCTGTATCTTTAAGGAACTTAGCATATTCTTTTACAACTTCTTCAAATCGGTTGAATGTAGTTGTCATTGCATTCATCTTTGCAAGCATACTATCTGATGCATCACTCTGCCATGTATCCTTCAGATTCCGAACCTCTTTCTGGATGCCATCCACTGAGTTTCTGAGATGTGTAGCTTGTTTTTCAATTTCTGTACCCTTACTTTCCAGTACACTCCAATCAACGTTAATATTAGCTGCCATAGTTTTCTATCTCCTTTCTATCTGTCAACTGCAAGTTTTTCCGCGTCTTTTGTGATTTTTTCCTGGGCCGCATCATATTGCGTCTTAGCATCTTCAAGGAATTTTATGTAATCACTAAACTTTTTGTCCAAATCCTGAAAATCATTCTTAAATCCCTGCAGCTGCTCTGAAAATTTATTACTGTCTACGCCCTGCCATGTCTCATTGATTTCTCCATCAATCTCGTACAATCTGCCATAGGCACTTTGGTAATCCTGCTGAAGATTCTGAATTTTAGTTTTGGCACTCTCTATCTGAGTAGTGTCAACCATAATTTTTGTTGCCATAATGTATTCTCCTTCCAATATGTAATTTATTATATTAATAGCAGCTCAGTGCCGTTAACTATTCCGGCCTGTTTGACTGTTAAATTAATATCAACTACTTCTCCAGTTGCGCCATAGCACAACACAGCACCAGACGGATTAAAATCCTCATCCACCAATGAATCAAATGCCTTAATTAGCAAATTTGTCAATTTGTATATATATATTTTCTCCGGTATGCGTACTTCGTAATGGGTGCCGGCACCGGGAACATTTACATCAACCAATATTCTCTGCATTACTCTTCACCATCCTCTTTAACACTCTGAGTAACAGGCTTAATAGCTGTATAACTATCTTTGTTGATAACTAATGTACAATCACTTCGAAGATTTTGGGTATCCCGATATGTCAGACTATGTCTCAATGTCACCTGATCATTTATCCCATTACCTACCCATATGTAATTGTTTTTATTAGCCTTGTTTGCAAACCAGCTTTCAGGACTATATATTTTAATAGCGTCTATCGTATCGCATAAGATAAAATTAGCACTATATTCATGTTCACTGTGCTCTATCAGAACCTTAAGTTTGTCCTGTCCATCTTCACTCAGTTTATTCAATACACTCTGCCACTGCATTATGAAATAGAATTTCTGTCTGAATGTAAGTGTACTGTCATCCTTGTAGCTATTATTTCTTTCAACCATCATGCGGAAGATTTGTACGATTGTCTCCTCATCGGTATCCTTATCCAAAATAGATACTTCACAGTCGTCCAATCTGCTTATCAACTCATATTGTGCCATTGCTACCGCGATAATCTCTTCCATCGAAATTCCCGAAATTATACTTACAGAAGATGCCCTATAGTTGAAATAGACCGGCTTAACAAATTCCAAATCAACTCCAACCTGAATTTTATCTATTGTTCCCATTGCTGTTATATCATCAGGTATGAGATTTTCAGGAACAACAGGAACTTTTATTACCTCTGCATCGCGATAATCCCTGTTCAATTCGTCTATCAAACCTGATATATAGGCCTGCATTTCCTCATCCCTGCATACATGCGCTGTCTGGAATTCATATGCTCTGTCAGTCATGAATAAACCTCGTCCATATATTTTGGATGGATATACACCTTTTACGCTGCCGAGCACAGAAGTGTAATCTGATTTATCATTCATCTGCAGAACATATTGCCGTCCAAAATTCTGTAGAACTTTATATTTAACTTCATTTACAGAGCTAGCTGTCACTACAAAATAAATTCTGTATTTAGAGCCTTCTCTCGTTATATATGCAATATCTTCTATTACATCCTCATACAGTTCATTAACCGCCGCATAGTTATCTATTATCGTAATGATTGAACTGATTGTGTTACCCGTTGATTTCTCATACAGTTCCGGATTTCCTCCATACTCAGCAAGCATTTTTTTTCTCTCATTTATCTGTTCTTTCAGGATGCGCATTAATCTTGTAAGCTGTTCTTCATCGGTCGATAATATTACGTTGCCTACTTGTGGTGCCTTAGCATACATCTGCAATGCCTCAGAGCCAAAATCAACTATGAATAAATTCACCTGATCCGGCGAATAGTTTTCCAACAATCCACAGATAAATGTATTTAAGAAAAGTTCCTTACCGCTGCCGGCACTGCCATATATAATGGTATTTCCTGCTTCCGATATGTTCAGCGACAAAATATTCTGTTCCTGATTAAATGGATCGTCGTATTCACCAATAATAACTTCAAGACTCCTATCTTCATGCACATAAGAATATTTTTCTGCCAATCCGCTTACGGTTATATATGCCGGTATTTCATCAAGCCATAACTTTCTTACCGAAATATGGTCTTCGTCTGCAATTTCAGATAAATAATTAACTATTCCAACTATCTGTTTAATATGTTTTTTATTTTTGGCATCTTCCGTTGCTGCCGGCTTGACATCTTTAACAATTCTTCCGACATTGTCAATGATCTGGATATCTTCTTCATCCTTTTTGACAATATTATCAGAAGGAACATATGGTGCACCGCACCATGCTGACTGTCCCATATCAAAAAATTCGTTGTATCCTACCTGCAGATAGAATCTTCCGGTTGCGGATAACTCGGCTGCATCAGGTCTCTTAATCATATCCATACTGTCAGATTTTTCCTGAACTTTAAGACATACCCTAAAACGGCTGTTGCTCCATATCTGGTCATTTACAACTCCACTAGGTTTCTGTGTTGCAAGAATAAGATGCACTCCCAGACTTCGTCCGATTCTGGCTGTACTTATAAGCTGCTCCATGAACTCCGGCTGTTGTGTCTTAAGTTCTGCAAACTCATCAGATATTATGAACAAATGCGGTACCGGTTCACTTACAATTCCTTCTCTGTACAATTTCTGATATTTGTAAATATCCATTGTTCCTTCGTTGGATATCTGTCTGGCTTCATTAAATATTGCCTGTCTTTTCCTAAGCTCACTCTGAATAGAGACAAGTGAACGGTTAATAGCAGCACCATCAAGATTGGTAATTGTTCCGGCAAGATGTGGTAATTTTATCCCTTTATCCTTATTTTCGAATGCTCCGGCAAGTCCTCCACCCTTATAGTCAATTAATATAAATGCCACTTCATCCGGATGATAATTAACTGCCATTGACAATATGTATGTTATAATGAATTCACTTTTTCCGGATCCGGTCATACCGGCAACAAGGCCGTGCGGTCCCTGAAACTTTTCATGCAGATCCAGATAAAACAAGTTTCCGAGCGAATCAACACCAACCGGTGCTTTAAGTGTTAAAGTAGGATTATTATCTTTCCATCTGGTTCTGATATTTAAGTGTTCTATTTTGCTTATCTGATACATTTCCAAAAATGTAAGCATAGAAGGAAGTTCTTCACTTGATGATGAAAGGTCTAGCTTTATCCTGCTTAATCTTCTTGTAAGATTATCAGCACTATGAATAAGCTTGCTGTCCACCTTGAACATCTGACACTGTCCGCTTATATCTCTTTTGTCATATACTTTGGAATTATCTCCTGCAATTTCAATTATCTGGCTACATTCTTTAGGAAGATTTCTAAGTTCGTCTGTTATATTTATTACAGAAAAGCCATATTCACCACCATTTTCATACAGTTTCTTAATAGTTTCGCTCTTCTTAGTAAGTTTCTTGCTTGCGTTGAAGATAATATAATACTGGGATAATTCTTTCTTATCATCTTCATTCTCATATGCATCTATGAGCTTATCTATTAAAGAGAATAATTCATTGGCATCGTTTTCGTTGGAAGCAAAAAAACGAACATTACCGCTATTGTCCCATATATGAGGAATCCATTTGATATAATTCCAATTAGATTCGTCTTCTTCATCTGCTATTACCATAACCTTTACTTCATCATAGCTATAATCAGATGCAATTCTTATTACAAGACTTCTTATGAAATCATACACATTTTCCTGACATTCCCCGACAACACCGCTCACCCAGTTTTCAATAAGTGAGTATGTAATAGGCACATCCTTCAGGACTCTTGGTGATTTTGATAATGCCTGCAGATCATCCCATAAATTATCTTCCTCTATGGTAAATCCTCGACCCGGAAAATCTATGTCTGAATCCAGATTAATATCTCCTGTTCCTATTCTTAAAGACAAGAAATCATCCTGTCCAATTGACCGTTCCCAAAGATTTCTCTTTGCGAGCATTATTGTGTCCTCACATTCCGAAAGCGACACATTATTATTTCTAAGTATATCCGATTGTTCTCTAATTGCCTTGGTTATTGTATCCCTGATCTGCGTCAGATATTCTTTATATTTACTCTGGCGTTTATTTTCTAATTTTATTTTCTGTTTTTTCTCGTAATTTCTCGTAATTACCGGCCAAAGTATCATTCCGCTCATCATTGCCATAGACATTATCAACGTAGGTGCTACCGATATAAGAGATGAATTTCTTCCGATTGCATTAATCACAGAAAATGCTGCTGTGCCTGCTGATCCCATTCCCATAGTAAGTGACGGGCCTATCATCATTGCCATAGGTGTTTTCTCGGTATCCTGCGGTGCTATAGGTGGTGACACTTTAAGTTTTAGCATTTCTATCCTGCTTGTAAGTCTTGGTGATCGATAAAAAAACACTTCACCATCTTCATCTTCGTCCTCATCAGTTGTATCAACTTCACACTCTGATATACAGATACTTTTCAAAACCGTATAATCATATTCAACTTGTTTGTTAGGATTATTTATGCTTATAAAATCACTGCCTATGATAATTCTAAGCCCCATAATATAGATAATATCTCCAGGTACAAGAGTAGCCAGTCCTATTCTTACATTATTTACATATGTTCCGTTGGTGCTTCCATTATCCTGAATTGTCCATACATCATTGTTTCTTCTGATAACAGCATGAAATCCCGACACGAACTTATTGTCATATCTTATAATATTGTTTTCCTCACGGCCTATAGATATATCCATATTAGCCGGTACCTGCAACCGTACAAATTCGCTTCCTGATGAAGTATATGTATCTGCAAACAAAAGCGTTTTCTCATCATCATCCGTCCGCAGCATATATGCCATACCATTAATCAATTCAACTTCTTTGATACTTTCATTGTCATAACCGTAGAATCTGGCATATCTGTTACTTTTGGCTATCCATCTGTTATCTGAAGCCTCCACACAGACAAGATTACGCACCTTACCGTTAATTTCGTCTTTAAGCCAGTATCTTCCCGCTATTTTTTCCGGAAGAACCGTTTTATACATATATTTATTATTGCTCAGTACCACTATCATATTTTATTCCTCCGTGAATACAACAACTTTATAATCACTTCTTCCTATCCTGAATGTGTCATTTTCCTTAATAATCTTTTTTCTTTTAAGCAGCTCATTATTGAAGTATGTTACTGTTCCGGTAGACGGAACAATTAAAAATCTTTTCTTTGTATCGTCAAATACAAGTGAACAATGATTATCATGTGTAACCATTAAATCGTTTTCAATTCTCACATCCATCTGATAGCTGTTTCCAATTCTGTTAACACCTTTATGTAATAAATATTTTTTTCCTTTATTATCCCCAAATATACATTCAACAATTCCTACGCTCTCCTGTGAGTCAAGTTCATGCGGAATCTTTCCGTCACAAAATGGGCACTCATCATATAAATCTTCATCATAGAAATGCTTATTCAAGCACTGTTTTAACTTCATTTCAATCCTCCGACTAATTCAATTGCAAATACTCATTAACAATTCGAATGACTTCCTTACTTTTGCTTCTGCTTATTGGTACAAACTTATCATTAAACAATACCATTCCCTGCTTGATTAATTTTTTTATTTTATCTTTATTTACAATAAAGCTTCTATGGCATCTTAAAAAATTACTTTTTAACTTGTTTTGCATATCATCCAATGTCATATATGTAGTATATTTTGTATCAACCGTATAGATATGTATAACTCGAAGCTCACTTTCAATATAATATATATCTCTCGCTTTTATGGAAATCATTTTTCCTTTGTTCTCGGCACTCTTAAACGATATTAACTCAGTCTGCTCTTCTTGAATAACATTCATCAGTTTATATATTGAATCTCTTACATAATCTTCTGAATACGGTTTTACCAAAAAATACATTGGATCTATTGTAAATATATCAACCGCATCATTTAAATTTGACGACGTAAAAATAATCTTAATATTTGAAAATTCCTCCAATACATTTTTGGCTATTCTTATTCCATTTTGCTTTCCCATATCTACGTTAATATATACTGCATCTACTTCGCTTTTTGCCTCATCTACAATATATGTAATCAAAGAAAATGGATTATCGTGTTTTGAAATAATAACTCGACTGTCTAATATCCCATTTATCATATTTTCAAGGAAGGACATCTGTTGCGCATCTTTATCGCATATCGCTATATGTAACATAACCCATACCATATCCTATCTTTTGATGTTATGAATATATCAAAAAAAATTTTATTTTTGGTGCAAATGTAACTTTTGGTCATTTTTATGTAATAATTGGTAATTTCAGGCAATAAAATAAGAGCTTGAAAGCTTCCCGGCTTTCAGCCCTTATTCCCATACCATCTTTAGTTACCGCTTTACAACAGCTTCCGTATTTTACAACGTTCCCTACTGTAATTTTTTCTTATTCACATTCACATCAATTATAAGCAATGTAATAAGAGCAACCGGTATTGCAATTCTTGTAAACTGCAATGCCTTAATACCAAATCCGGCGTATCCGGCGATTACCTCATCAACCTGAGCTAATTTGATAGTCCATGAGAAGCTTGGTATAACTGAAATCAGTCCGTATGCAAGTGCGCCGCCATATCTCTTTCTCCATACTCCTACTATTGTCAGTATTGACATTCCTGCCAACAATGTATATGCAATTATAAACATATACTGTTCCCATCCGAACTCTTCCAACATCTCGTATAAATTGGTATAACTTTCAACCCACATTGATGCCCGCAATGGTCTGCACCAGGGTGCTATTACCTGCAATAACACAAAAACACTCACAGCAGCAGAAATTAATATTACAAATACATTTACTATAACTTTCATATTTGCAGCATTATTTTCTGTTCTTATTGGCATTACCGGGCTGCTGCCGGATATTTTCTGTGGTTTCCCGCATCTAGCGCAGAATCTGTCATCATCATTAAGCTGGTTTCCACAATATTCACAATATTTCATATTTTTCACGACCTCCTTAATTGTGTTTTTTCAATAATATTTCTTATAAAAACATACCACAATTACTCGTTCAGAAATGTAAAATGTAACTTTTGGTCGTAAAATTGTAATTTTTGGTAGCAAACGTCCAAAAAAACTCCCGTAGCCAACCGGCATATGGGAGTTTTGGTATTTATTATATTATTAGGAGCGATTTTATCCCCAGACTTCCTCGGCGATTTCCTTGACAAGTCTTAATTTCGCCCACTGCTCTTCTTCGGTAAGTTTGTTGCCGATTTCGCATGAGGCGAAGCCGCACTGTGGGCTGAGGCAGAGTCGGTCAAGCGGGATGTACTTAGCTGCTTCACGGATTCTCTTAATGACCGCGTCTTTATCCTCGAGTTGTGGAGACTTCGTCGTAATCAGGCCGAGTACCACAATCTTATCATCCGACACCTTCGCAAGAGGAGCAAAACCGCCGGAACGCGCATCATCATATTCAAGAAGGAGGGCGTCAACGTTCTCCCTGGCAAAAACATAATCCGCAACGGAATCATATGGACCGCTGGTGAAAAATGTTGAATGGTAATTGCCCCTGCAAATATGCGATGTTATTACCATGTCATCCGGTTTACCCTCGAGAGCAAGATTATTTATTTTGAGAAGATCTGCTTTGACATCCTCTATATCTATGCCGAGTGATTTATACCTGTGCTTCGCCGCATCACCGACTACCGCACCCCATGTGCAGTCATCAAGCTGGAGATTGCGGCATCCTGCATCATAGAACTGCCTGATTATATCACGGTAGGCTGCTGCGATGTCCTGAATCAGGGCTTCATTATCCGGATAGAATTTTCTGGTTCCTTCAATATTGTTGGGAACGATAAACTGCTGAAAAGTCTGTGCCGGCGCCGGTATTGTGTACTTAGCCACTGTATTTTCATCCTCGAACTGCTTAAGGAACTTAAAATACTCAACAAAAGGATGCGCTTTTGCCCTAATCGGTCCAACAAGATATGTGTCATCTAATACAGCAAGTTCAGCATCAAACTGAACGCCGTTGCCGGTATTTTGGTGCTCCACGCCATCTAATCCCCACATAAAATCAAGATGCCAGAATGTCCTTCTGAACTCGCCGTCGGTGATTGCATGGAATCCGAGTTCTTTCTGCTTCGCAACCAGCTTTGTTATCTCATCATTCACGACCTTGTCATAATCTGCCTTGGAAATTTCTCCGCTGGCAAACTTTGCCTTTGCATCCTTCAATTCCTGTGGTCTTAAAAAGCTTCCGACGAAATCATATTTAAACGGTGTCTTTAATGTACTCATAAAAAATCCTCCTGTGTTTTCTTATGAGTGCAGTCTATCACATAGGAATGATTAATTAAAATACATTAATTTAGGCATTTATAATAGTTTTAAGCTATTGATAGCGTTAGTTTCTAGTCCTCGCTCCGGTATCCTTCCATCCGCTTCTCGGCTTCCTCACGTGTCAGGCTGCATTCCTCCATCAGGCGCTGTATCGATTCCTCATGGCTGCATCCAAATTTACGGCAAAGTGAAAGCACTGCCTGTTCGCGTCCAAACTGCTCTCCTTCGGCTCTTCCGCGTTCCAGCCCGGCCTGCTCCCCCTCGGCTCTTCCGCGTTCCAGCCCCGCTTGCTCTCCTTCGGC
>ULNH01045824.1_pt1 | contig 24628 bp, 9 predicted proteins | sample 1951871 | NCBI WGS metagenome assembly ULNH01 (sample SAMEA4835572, study PRJEB28245) | human gut metagenome | biome: gut microbiome; material: fecal sample | place: Denmark | collected 2008 | reverse complement strand
CCCATCACTCTACGGTGAATCAATTTCAGCCCTATCTACTACTCCGCTCGGTTGCACGCAATCTCTGCCGCAACTTTGGTTCTTCGAACACACCAGGGCAAAAGTATATTAACATATTTTCAGGAGGCAGTCAATGGTTAAAAAGAAAAATCCTACAAGAAACCGTGAAAAAGACAGAAACTTTGCCGGGCTTTACGCCGTGTCCCATGAGTATGCCTACAAAAACGGACGACTTCGCCCGGAAGTTTATGGTTATGTTTCTAAAAGTGTGCCGTATATCTGTAAGCCGGCTTCGAAGCAAGGCCAACCGCCACAGTTCAAGCATGACATGACGGGCAAGGAAGTTCCCAAAGTACTGAAAAACCGAATGTTGGCATTTTGGTCGGACAGTAACAACCGCAGCAAAAACACCTGTTGGCTTGCTGAAAAATCCGTTTACGAAGAAATGACAGGGCGTTCGGGTGGCAAGCGTAAAAAGAAGCAGGAGCCTGACTTTTGATTACCATCGTTTTCGGAAAGCCGGGAAGCGGAAAAACAGCGTACATGACCACCGATGCAGTGCGGTACATGAACGGTTCGGAAGCGTGCCTGGACTTGCTGGCGGAAAGTAAAAAGGAAATAATTGGTTACACCACTCCTGAATACAGCCCTGTGTATTCAAATTACCCTATCACTGTTCCGCATGGCTACGGCAAGCAACGTGTAAGTTACTACGTTGACGGTTTCCACATGGGATTTGAAAACGAATTTGTGCCGGTTCTATATCTTCCGCCGAACGCCAGGGTGTATCTGGCAGAGGCTCAAAGGTACTACAACAGCCGAAACAGTAAAGACTTCCCGGAATGGGTGTCACGCTACTACGAAGAGCACCGCCACTACGGACTGAACATCATGCTCGATGTCCAACGCCCCGGGCTTATTGACCTGAATATCCGAGAACTGTGCGAGCGGTTTGTGGAAGTCGTAGGCATAGAGCATAACAAGGACAAGTCAGGCAACATCATTTCAACGGTGTTTACATTGCGAGAGTTTCCGGATTGGAAATTTGTGGATAAGTACTTGAACGGCGACGACAGCCTGGGCGAACTTGTGCAGGAAGTCTTCGAAGGCAATGTGTTTGAACACTACAAAAGCCAAAGTTACTTCAGTGTATTTCTTCCGCCTCTTGATTCGGACTTTGATTATCTTGTTCACCCCATGGGGGAAGACGTCAGAAGAGATATTTCCTGGGAACTGTACAGCCAAATTGCACCGCCGGGCTTTTACGGCAAAGGGGGCAAAAAATGACATTGCAAGAGTTAAACAGAGAATACTTCGAGTTGTACGGCGAATTGTACAATGCCAGAACGTTGCTTCCGCACAAACAATACAAAGCAACGGTGGAAGCCTTGCAAAAGGCTTACGCCGACGACCTGGAACGTGTACTTTTGACGAAAGAACTGTCTATCGGTAGGGAACGGTTCGAACTCCGATTCCAAGTGCACAACTGGCTACCACGTCGGCGTTTTGTGCTGTGGTGGAATAAAGTTGCAAAGGCACTAACACGAAGGTATACCGCAGAACTTACCGCCGAATTGCAACGGTTGGAAACAGAAGCACAAAAAGCCGAGTCGGTCCTCGAGCCGTCACAAATCCAAAAGGAAGCGACAAACGCCGAAAGCGTAGTCGAAACAATAAAAGCCGAGTCGGTTCTCGAACCGTCAACCTCAACGGAAGCGACAAACGCCGAAAGCGTAGTCGAAACAATAAAAGGGGAGTGAAACGCTCCACTGCGTTTCACTCGTAACCAGCAGATAGGACAGACAAGACAAGCAGTCAAGCGTTTTGTTTATGCTCACAACGGCTGCCGTTGCCGTTGGGAGGGATAAAGTCCGCACGGTTTTTGTGCGGCAAAACGATTGACGGCTTGGCGCAGGCTGTCCTACAAATTTACCGCCACAGGCTCTTGCTCACGGGCCTGCAAGCGTAGCGAGGCCGTGAGCAAGTGTTTGGGCGCAAGCCCGGCGTGACGGAATAGGATAACGACTTCCGAAGCGTGTAACGAAAAATTGTATACCGTGTCACCTCTTGATACAGGTGACACTTAATCGAAAAAAGGAGAGAAAAATGCGTCCTTGTTATTTTTATGCTAAAAATTACGGCAAAGAAGGTTTTCATTGCGAGTATGAAGATATTGAGTCCAAGTTGTATTTGCGGTATAAAAATAACAGGGACTTTATTGATTTGAACAATTATTGCAACAAGTTTTGTCCGAAGTTTGCCGATTGCGTAAAACTTGCCGATGAAACCTTCCGCACTTATCGTGTGGCAAACGTGGTTGTAAACAATTTCGGCAACGGTAAGATTGAAGCATTAAAGTACAAAAAGGAATTCCGTGTCCCGGAAAGAGTAATAAATGATAAAACCGACCACCGACGCAGTTTCAAACTTGTCAATATGGATTTTCTCATTCCTCGGAAAAAGACAGCAACACTTGCAAAACTGCACAAATCCATTGAGCAATCGGCAAAACGCAGTCACGACGCTTTTCGTGGATACGTTTCTGCCAATAAGTGGTCGTATTTCTTCACATTTACCTTTTCGCCGTCGTTGGTGAACAGCCGTTACAACGATTACTATGTAGAAAGTTTGTGGCAACGTGTACAAGACAGGTTCAAAAAATACGACAGCGGAGTGAAAATTTTGAACGTACCGGAACGGCACAAAGACGGAGCGCAACACTTTCACGCACTGATTACTTTCAGCCGGGATTTGCCCATTGTCGATTGGGGTGACGTTTCCAGGCTTCCGCAACGCACTTGCGACGGTGGACCGAATAAGGGCAAAACAGGGTTTTGCACCTTTAATAAGGACGGTACGTTCACTTGTCTTCCGAAAACAAATTACAAGTATTTTCTTGTACCCTACTATGATTACGGCGACATAAAGCGTTCGTCCCTGGGGGACATGCTGTTTTGTTTGAACAACTACGACTACGGCATCAACAGTTGTGCGCTTTTGCCACTCGACGACACCAACCAGGAAAGGGCAGGCAATTACCTTTCCACCTACACCACCAAAGAAAGCAATCTGGGGTACAACAAAAAGCGTTTTATGCGAACACGCAACTTGCAGAATAAGGAAAAAACGACGTTGTACATGACGGACGAAGAGTTCGAAAAGTTCCTTTCCTCTTCCGGCGTGGTGGAATTTAGGGACAAAGACAACTTGACCGTTTACCGCAACTTTAACCTTGAAAAAACGCCGGGCATTACCACCGTTGCCGAACGTCTGAAACGGTAGCCGTTTTTTGGCAAAAACCGTGTTTTAGTGTCGGAATTTAGTGTCAAAAAAAACGCCGTTTGAGGGCAAAAAACAGCCGTTTTTGCGTGTTTTGGGAAAATTTTTAGTGTCAGAATTTAGTGTCAAAAACAAAAGTGATATTTCAGAACATAAGAAAAAGCCCCGAAAACCTACGTTTTCAGGGCTTTTTTGGCGGAGAGAACAGGATTTGAACCTGCGGAGGCTGTTAACCTCGCACGCTTTCCAAGCGTGTGCCTTAAACCGCTCGACCATCTCTCCATCGGTTTTTCTTGAGGTAAAAAAGGAACTTTCGCACCACTTTTCTTACCTGCCCAAATAGAATACCAAAAATTTGCAAATAAGTCAATTGATATTGCCAATTTTAACGTATTTTTTGTTTTTTGTGTTTTAGTTTAAATGCATTTGATGTGTTTTCCAATGGTTAGTACTGTTTTTTTCTTCACACAAGAAAAAATTAACCTTTGCTATTGCAAATACAGTGCAATTTGGATGAATGTACAATTTGCAAATTTAGTGCAATTTTGGGAAAATCGGATGTACGTTGAAAGTAGCAAATTCTTTACACAATACAATTAATATATTTCATGATTTGCAATGATATTTTTGACGTTGCATTTAATTTCTGCGCTTTTGACCTGTTATTTGATGACATAATTTAACAATATAAACAACTATTTGTGCAGTACCGTGCAATTTGGGATGAATGCACAATTTGCAAATTAGTGCAATTTTGGGCAAATCGGATGTACGTTGAAAGTAGCAAATTGTTTACACAATACAATTACTACTATTTCGTGATTTGCAATGATATCTTTGACATTGCATTTAATTTCTGCGCTTTCGACCTGTTATTTGATGACATGATTTAACAATATGAACAACTATTTTTGCAGTACCGTGCAATTTGTAATGAATTAACAATTTGAAATTTAGTGCAATTTGGGGCAAATCGCATGTACGTTGAAAGTAGCAAATTTTTACACAATACAATTACTACTATTTCGTGATTTGCAATGATATCTTTAACGTTGCATTTTGGTTACTGTGAAGATAAACGACAGGTTTGTCGGTTTTTTTGAAACTTCTACCTTTGAAGTGTTTTAGTGCGTAAAATTTGTTTTTGAAAGCAAGGTTTTACCGTTGGTGTATTGGCGAAAGTGTTTTGTTTCACAGTTGTTTTGAAATTTGCACAGTTTGCTTAATTTTCATTACTTCGTACCGAAAAAACACAAAAAAAACGACGGGCAAAAACCCGTCGTTTTATTTGTTTGTGAAAATTGCAAAAGTTTGTTGAAACTTTGCCAGGTGCAACACTGTTGTGTGAAATAGTACATGCACTGCACTGCTTTGCACTTGCCTTTACAAAAGTTTTGTGCAATTTGGGCAGGCATTTAATTTTCGGCAGAAAGTTTTGCACCAGACTGCTGCTTTTACAATTATTCGGCAGACACGTAGGCTGTTACCACAACGCCGTTGATTTCCAAAATCATGTAGGCAGTGTCGTCACCGTTGTTTCCGCTACCGTCCTTTTTGTAAGTGAAGGAAAGTGTTGCACCTTGTTGAAGCATAAATTCTCCGACCTGTGCTTCCTCCTGCGTGTAGTTGCTGCCTTTGGTGTTGATGCTTGCACCTTCCACCGTTCCGCTGACAACGGAGGACAGATAGTCGTAGTTCTTTTCGGAACTGATCCAATAGGTAACCTTTACCTGTACGGGACCGTCGATAGCGGCAATTTTGATGGAAGCGCTGGAATCGTGTGCGCCCTGGTTGTTGTTTGCCCAATAACCGCCTTCGGCATTGTATTCGAAACCGTAGGAACCTTCGGAAACAAGCGTATAGTTGCCTGCGTCAGTCCACTTGACGTAAACCGTTGTGTCTGCCGTGATGGTTGTCGCTTCAAACGCCTGCGTCAACGCTTCGTCGGTGTACCAACCTTCAAAGAACTTGTTGTTTGCTCCTGCCGGTTTGTACTGTTCCATATCCAAAGCGTCGTTTGCACCGTAGTCATAAACGCCGTTTGCCATTCCGTTGCCGTACACGATTGTCAACGTTACCTTTGCGTCCCACTTGGCGTAGAGAGTTACGCTTGCCGTGGGAACGTACTTGCCGTCAACAAGCGTTACCGCCGTTTCGCAAGCCTCGTCGACATACCATCCACGGAATACAAACTGATCGTTTGTGGGAACAGGCAACTGAATACCGATGTTTTTGTTGGTGTTTACCGTTGCAACGGCTGCCTTGTCGCCTGCGTCGAACGCCACATCTACCATAGGCTTAACGACGGTGTAGGTCTTGGCGTCCACGTCGATTGTGTATTCCAAGTACTCCGTTGCCGTAGTTACGCTGTAGGTGCCGTCCAAGCCTTCAAATTCGCCAACTTTGACAAAGTCGTAGGTATTTTCGCCGATGGTAACTTTGCCTGCGCCGTTAAGCACGATTGTGTCGCTGCCGCCAGCCAAAGTGTAGGTACCTTCGGAACCGTCCATTTCCTGCATTGCACTGCCGTCGTAGGCGAATTTTGCAATGAGCGAGCCGTCATTTGCCAACACATACAAAGCCGTTGATTGATAGCAAGCGTCTGCCGCAACGTCGTTGCCTGCAGTTGCCGCATCCTTGAAGGAAACGTTGAAGTACACGTGATTGTTGTTTACAAAAATCGTGTAGTCCGTTGCAACTTCTTCCACCGTGATTGTGAAGGAAATTGCCCTCGTCTTGCCGTCGTTCCAATAGGATTCCTTGTAGTTGTCGTAACTGCTGTAGGACGTAAGACCGGGAACAATTACCAACAACCTCGTGAAATCGGCGTCTTCCGTTGCGTAGTTCATCACAATCAAACCGGAAACGGTATCGATGAACGCCTTGTGAACGGCATCCTTTGTGAGCGAAGAAGATTGAGAAACGATTTCCAAAGTGCCCAACTCTTCGTTGTAGTTTTGAATGTGCGCATCGTAGGAGTTGAAGGGCCACGGTCCGCTGGAACCGACAAGTTTGTAGTTGCCGTACGGGTCGAAGTAGAATGCACCGCTTCTGAAGTCGACGGAGTCGGTATCGGCACCGCTTTCCTGGCTTATGTAGAACAAACCGTAAGTCTGGTTGTACACGGGCGCCGTTTCCCATTTTGCGTAGATTGTAGTGTTGTTTTCGATAACTGTACCGTCTGCCCATTCCGTGCCGTCGGTAAGTTCGATGGTTGTGTACCATCCGACAAATGCAAAGCCGTCTTTAACGGGAACGGGAAGCGTTACCGTGTCGCCAACCGAGTAGACGATTGTGTCGTCCTCTTCGCCGTTATTGTACACAACAGTGAGAGTTGCGGGGTTGGAATACTTGGCGTAGATTGTAGTTGCCGTTGTGGGAATGAAGGGATCTGCCAAAGCGTCGGTGCAACCATCGTTTGTGAAGTAGCCGTTGAACACATAGGACGTGTTGTAGTCGCTGCCTACAGGCAATGTTGCCGCAACTTTGATGTTGGCCATGATGCTTGCGATTGTATCCGTTGCTCCTTCCGGTCCCACTACCACGAAGGTGATTTCCGCTTCGGGTTTAACGGACGTGTAGGTCTTGCCTTCGCCAATAGTTACCTGATGATATTCCGTTGCAGTGCCTTCCACCGTAACAAACAGGTCAAAGTCGTATTCCGCACCGTCAATCTTGGTGTAGGTACCCGTCTTGTCGCCCCAGGTGAATGTTCCTGTGCCGTCAAATACAAGGTTACCGCTTACACCGGTGTAAACACCAAAATAAGCGTCGAGGTCTATTGTGTCTGTTTCGTTTACAAAACTTGTGCCTTCGGAAGCAACGCCGATGATGAAGTTGCCTTCCGCATCCTTAACAACGACAGTCTTGCTGTTTTTCACTGCGTCGGGCGTAGTCAATGCTTCGCCTGCGGTGTTTTCCACAATGGCGTCGGAATAGATGTGGTCATTGTATAACACAAGCGTCTTTTCACCGACAATCGTATTGATTACCACAAATCTCAGATAGTAATTTCTTGTAGTGCTGTCGGGAGTTTTGGGTGCTTCCACACCGTAGTGGGAAACTATTTTGTAACTATCGGCAGTGTTGGCTCTGCTGAAAATGTAGAAGTCGTAACCGATTGTATCGGTAGAATACAGACCTGCAATTACGCCCGTTGCCGCATCAAGGTAGAACTTGTTTGTGTTTGAGGAGTTTGCTTTCTTGTAAACTACGATTTGTGTTTCGGGATCGTAACTTACCACCGTTGCGCCGTTTACGTCGCTTACGGTACTTGTAATGTTACCGTTGCTGTCGATGGAAATGCTCTTCATGGAATAGTTTCCGGAAGATACTCCCCAGATTTCCGTGCCGTAGTAGTCGCCTACGTAGGCAGGCATATCCACCCATTTTGCATACAGGGTAATTCCGCTGTCCGAAGCAGACGCCACTGCGTCTTCCGGCACGAGTGTGGTGAATTCCGCATCAAGGTACCAGCCTTTGAAACTTCTGCGAGTAGCCTCGTCCGTAGTGTACTTGGGCAGGTAGTCGCCGTAAGCGTCGCCTTCGCCGAGGTACAGCACAGTTGCGTCGTCGCCCAAAGTGCCTACAAGGTTGATGACGACTTTGTCCACCCATGAAGCGTAAAGCGTTACGTCATCGGTAGGAATGAAGGAATCGCCCACAGCCTGTGTGAGTGCCTCGTCGTAGAACCAGCCCTTGAATTCCTTTGTGGCGTTTGTAAGTACGGGAAGAGTAAACTCGATGTTTACGCTCACCGTATTGACGGATTGCACGTCACCGTCGGGTGTTACACCGTTGAAATTCAATGTAACGTCGGCTGTGGGTGCCGTTGCCGTGTAGGTGCCTTCGGAAAGGGTTACCTGATAGTAAACGTTGTTGACGTACAAATCGATTGTGTAACTTGCACCGTCTGCAATTTCGTAGTAACCTGCGTTTTCGCCCAAAGTGGCAATGCCGCCACCGTTGAGAACAAGATTTCCGTTTGCACCCGTGTAGGTGCCTTCCAAACCGTCGGCAATTACAACGCTTCCGTCGTGAGTTTCAACAAAGTGGTAAAGTACTTCGCCTGCTGCGTCAAGAACCGTGTAGTCCGTTTGGTCGCACACTGTGCCTGCGGTGATTTCACTTTCACCTGCAGTGAAACTTACGTCTATGCTGACAACGCCTTCATAAACGAAAATTCCCAAAGAAACATCGCCGTTTGCGTAACTTGCAGCGGCAGCGCCGTGGTTTTTGCTTGCTTCGAAGTTGTCGGAAGTTACCGCAACGTCACTGGGAACGGCAATAATGAAATCTTCGTACAACGTGTCCGTTGCAAAGTTGGGCATCACGAAAATGCCTGTTTCCATATCTATGTAGCAAATGTACACTTCGGACGCTTCCGTTGCGTACTGCAACTCGGAAGGATCAACTTCCGTTTCCGTTCCGTCTACCCAACCGTCGCCGATGTCGCCCCAACCGAGTTCGTCGTCGGAGGAGGTGTCTTCCTCTTCTTCAATTACAGGATACACGCTGATGGAGAATTTGCCCGTTGCGGCATCCAGCATTGTGAACACGCTCTTGGCATTTCTTGCCCATGGATATGCCGTGCCGTAGGCGACGCCGTTGGCATCGACGACGAGCAACTGGTTGCTCCATGTGTCTTCCATGTTGACGCTTCCCGTTGTGACATCGGAACCTTCAAAGCGAACGCCGGAATAGGTCTTGCTGTCGTAGGGTGCGACAAGTTTGTCGTCAGCCTTTACCGTTACAACACCGTACACGGAGGTGTACACCGTGGTTGTGGGATTGTTGTAGTCGGCAGGTGTTGTTTGAGAGGACCACACAGAATCGGTCAAAACGGGAACATCTACCGTTTCGCTGTGAGTGCAGCCACTGTTTGTGCAGGAATGTGTTGCGCTACCCTTCGTATCCAAAGTGGGGGCCGTAACAAGCGTCCAACTTCCGTACACGTGATCGGCAAGAGGCAAAGTTACCGTAACGTCGCCGTACACGGAGGTGTACACCGTGTTGCCTGCCACAGTGCAGGTGGACGGCGTTGTGGTTTTAACTTGCCAAACCGCTGTGTCGGAAAGTGCGGGAATGTCCACAGTTTCGGCATGCGTGCAACCGTCGTTGGTGCAGGAATGTGTTGCGCTACCCTTCGTATCCGAAGTGGGATCCGTAACAATGGTCCAACTTCCGTACACGTGCTGGGCAAGAGGCAAAGTTACCGTTACGTCGCCGTACACGGATGTGTACACCGTGTTGCCTGCCACAGTGCAGGTGGACGGCGTTGTGTTTTTAACTGTCCAAACCGTTGTGTCGGAAAGTGCGGGAATTGTTACTTCTGTAGTGTCGCCGCAGGAACATGTTCCCGAGGCTGTGCCTTCCGTTTCCGGAGTGGGTTCCGTTGTGATTTCCCAACTGCCGTAACTGTGTTCTCCTTTGGGAAGAACAACCGTTACCGTTCCGTAAACGGATGTGTACACCGCTTCTCCGTCTTCGTCATGCGTTGCGGGCGTTGTCTGTACCGTCCAGACGGAAGTGTCCGTCAGCACGGGAACAGTTGCCGTTTCCGTTTCTCCGCATTCACAGGTGCGTTTTGCTTCACCCGTTGTAGTCGCCGTGGGGTTGGTAGTCAAAGACCATTCGCCCCATTCGTGCTCATGTTTACAAGCAGCGGCGAGAACAAGTACGAAGACCAAAAGAAGCGTCAGCATTACTAACAAACTTCTTCTTTTCATTTTGTCTCCCTCCAAAAATAGACAAATAGATTCCAGGCTTATGCCTGAATATTAATGTCAATTCAACTCAAAACGAAGGATGTTCCTGTCGGAAAATAGCCTGTTTCCGCTTCGGAAAGAGTTGTGCTTTGACAAATAATACTTTTGCATTGTACCACATCTGCCATTTCAAAGGCAAATGTTTGACCGTTTATTTTTACTATTAATTTGTTTTGGCTTACAGTGTAACTGCCTTCCAGCCCGTTTTTATCGCCGAAAACAGGTTTGTATTCCCCTTCGTCCGTTTCGTATTCCTCACAGACGGAAGTTACCGTTACAACTCCGTTTTCGCCGAAAGCAAATGAGGTGGTTGCAGAATACACAAAGGCACTGCCGGTGAAATTGTACGTTGCCGTGTAGGTTTTGCCCGCTACAAGCGTTGCAAAATTCACTTCGTACACCTGATACGTGCCGTCATCGCTCAGAATGTAGGCACTTACCGTGGAAGACACGGTGACGGTAACGGCGTTTCCTTGGGCGTAATAGGTTCCCGAAACGGTACCTACAAGAATCTTGCCGAATCCGTCCAGCGTGAGAGGTTCGCCGTTTTCGTTGGTGTACACACCACGCAGACTGTCGGACAAAACAAGACCGTTTTGAACGTCGCCCCAATTTGCCTTTACCACAAGTGTGTTTCCGCCTGCCGTAGTAACGTGCAGAACAGTTGCGTCATCGGCATCCGAAGAAACTTCCGCCACGCTTCCCAACGAAGTGGGATCTACCGAATAAAGGTACAGGGTGTTTCCGTTTGCGGTGATTTTACGCAACACGTTCCCCTCGCAACCGGCTACGGTACTTTCACCTGTGGTGAAGTAGTCGGAAAAGGTAACTGCACCTGTACAACGCACAAATACAATGCCGTTGAACACAGCCTCGCCGTAGAGAGTTACCGAACTGCCGTTTGAGGCAAACGCTCTCGCTACAAAACCGCCGTCGTACAGTGTGGCAAATCCCTCGTAGGCGGAAGTTCTGTCATTGAAGAACACCCGTCCGTACTCGTCTATTGAAAGACTGTAGGCGGAATTTGCAACGCCTGTGCCGTAGGTGGCAACAAGTGCGTTGCCCGTGTAGGAATCGGTGAGTACCTGAATGGAAAAATAACTTTCCACAAGTGTGCCGTTTACCGTAACGTTGATTTTTACCTGATAAAATCCCGCTTTGTTGACGTCGACGCAACTTGTGTCCACTACTGCTTTTCCGCCGACTTTGGCGGTTTTCTGCTCGTAGGTGAGTTCGCCGTCTTTGGTTATTATCTGAATACTGTCCACCAGTTCCTGCTTGCAATTTACGCCTGCAGGTACGGAAGTTTTGGTAAAGTTAACCACCGCTCCGTCCACAATGGCTACGTTTACAAGGCGTTCCGTCCCCAAAAATCCGTTGAAAGAATACTTGGCCGTGAGAACGTTTTTGAGATCCGCCATGTGGAAAGTGGCGTAGGTTCCGTAAGTGTTGATGTACTTCTTTTCCGTGAAGGAAATTTTAAGTTCCTGATTGACGAAAGTGTAGGTGAAGGGAACGGTGTTGTAGCCGGACAAGTCGAAATTTGCAATTCCCGTGCCGTAGCCATCCACGAAGATGAATTTGTTGTCCCCACTGTACATTCCGAACAAGCCGTCCTGTTGCAAAAGGGTGAAAGTTTTGCTTTCCGTGTCCAACAGGAATTTGTAGGAATAGAAACCCGTTTCGTCGTCGTAGGAATACACAAACAGTGTGTTTTCGGCGTGGTTTACACCGCCGTTTTTCATGTTGTCGTAGTCGTAGGTGCCGACAGAGAAAATGTTTTCGCCGTCGCATTCCAACGTTGCGCCTTCGTACTCGTTGAATTTGAGTCTTGCACTTTTTCCGTCAACAGTGCCGTCAAACGCCAGACCCGCCCAAAGTTTCGAGCCGTCGTCCTTGTTTTTGACACCGACGGAACTGCTTGTCATTGTGAAGTTGAGACTTTCGCCGTTGAAGGTGAGAGAAGACACCGTGCCTTTTGCAGGTACAAAACCGTCGGCATATTGCACCACGCCCCACGAAACGTCATAGACGGTATCGGAAGAAGTCCTTTCCACCAATTCCGTACGCAAAGCGTACCAAACATCGGCAGAACCGTCCGTAGCCACAATGTTGAAGGTGTCGTAGGAACAACCCTGCGTTGTGGTTGTCAAAACGTGATTGGAAAGCGTGTTGATTGTTACATAATCTTCAATTTCCCACACGCCCTTTTTGAAATAGACGAAAGGACGCATGTTTTCGTGAAATTGCATTCTGAAATTATTGTCGGGATCAAGTACCACAATGCCGTTGTCGTAATACATGGTGTATTCGTAACTTCCGATTTGCACACGCATTGTGTTTTCGTCAACGGCATCCAGAAACTTGGTTGTTTTGCCGTTTACCACAATGCTGCCGTCGGCACTTACCACCATGTCGCCCAACTTTACCGCCGCAGCCCCTTCGTCCGTTTCGTAACCTTCGGAGTCGGAAGAACTCTCACGGGGGATTGTGGTTTGTTCCGTTTGGTATTCGCCCACGATGTCGTGATTGAGAACAACTACTTTGGCAGTTGCGCTTACCCCTTTGTACAGTGCCGTTACGGTGTACACGCCCGCTTTGAAGGTGTCCACCTTTCCGCTTACCATATCGTAGGTTACTTCAACGTTTTGTCCCCCCTCGGTAACGGTGAACAAATCCGTTGTGTAAATTGTTTCGTGTCCGAAAGTGGTCAGATTTTGCGCAGTGATGACGACGTCGGTTTGTACCTGAATGTAATAACTTACACGCACCGCTTCGCCCAAATCGCCGCTTCCGAAATAGTTGACGTACACGTCAATTTCCACAAGTTGTTTTTCCGCTTTGGAAAAATCCGGTGCGGGGGAAACCAGCAGACCGTAGCAGTACAGACTGTTTACCCATTCCACGTTGTCGCCAACCTGGTTGGTACGTCCGTTTCGAACTACGCTCAGGTTGGAAAATACGTTGTAGGAAGTTGTACCCTTTTCCAGATAGACAACATCCTGATTGACGGAAATGCTGTACTCGGTGTCCACGACACGGTAGACGATTTCCTTGTCATAGTAGGTGAAGGTGGCGCCGCTGAGTCCGAAACCCTTTTCGTTGTAGGGTACGGAAAGCGTTGCAGTGTACTCGCCCGTTTGAGAAAAATCCACCTGCGACACGTCGATGTAATCGGCAATGTTGCGGAAGCGCACACCGTTTATCATTACCACAAAGTCGTCGGCAAAAACATAGGTGTTTTTGTCGGTGTTGACCTTGACGGTTACGATATCGCTTGCGGCGTAGTTGATGACCACGCCTTTTACCACTTGCACCGTTGCCGTGTAGGTTTTCCCGCCGTAGGAAAGCACGATGTTGTTGATACCCTCTTTGGAGTAGTCGACGGCACCGCTAATCATATCGTTGGTGACAGTTACCTTTTCGTCGCCTTTGGTTACTTCAAAAAGCGTCGTAAGGTCGATGTAGTCGCTGTTGGGATAGGTTACTATGTTTTTGGTTTGCACCCTGACAACTGCCTCGGGAACAATTTGCAAAACCGTCGTTGCCGAACACTGCGAACTGTCCCTGCTGTAACTGAAAGTTACTGTGTACTGACCGCCTTCCACGGCGTTTTCCAGTTGAGTAACGTCCAACATCTGCAACGTTACCTGCACCGCTTCGCCGTCCACGTACAGAGAAAACAGTTGCGTGTAATCGAACGTTTCCAACTGCGCCAAAGTCAGTTGCAATGTTTTGTAGGAAGCCACCGCCAACATTTCGTGCGCATCCGTTACAATTACCGTCAGCGTTGCGGAAGCGTTGCCGCATGTAACGGTGTAACTGTATTCGCCCACAGAGGCGGTAACGTTGCTGCTTACCATGTCGTCGGTGATTGCCGCAATTACCCCGTCCACTTTCACGGTGAAAAGGGAATTGAACTCGTAGTCTTCCACCAAAGAAACGTTGAGGGTGATTGTGTCACGTGCAAGAGTAACTTCGTACAGTGTGTGCGATACGTTTACCGTTACGGTTGCACTTTGATTTTCGTAGGTGCATTTGACGGTGAAGGAATCCGCCTCCGCCGACACCTTGGACAAATCCAGCATGGATTTTTCCACCATAACGGCAACATCGTCTTTCGTTACGGTAAACAGCGCAGTGTAGTCGTAGGATTCCACTTCGGTATCCTTCAAATCCAAACTTTCGCTTTTTGCCGTCACACTGACAGTGTGGGTGTCGGGTGGAACGGGGTCCACGCACCCACCTACAAGAAGTGTTACGACAATCAGCAATGCGATAATCGCAGAAAATGCTGATTTTTTCATAAATTACTCCTGTTTTCAGTCTCTGTTGAGAATGTAATCTCCTGCATTGTAGAAATCAATCCAGAAATAGTTGGTACGGTTGTTGTCAACGATAACCTGAATTCCGAGTTCGTCGTTGATGAATGCCATCTGACGGTCGGAGTAGCCCGTTGCGCCACCCGTCGTATCGCTGTTGGCGGCGTCGTACACAAATCCGTACTTGGCAAGTTCCGTTGTGAGTTGATCCATTATTTTGAAGTAGGTTTCCGTTGATATTTTGGAATTTTCGTCACATTCGTCGGTGGTAACCGTGATGGAAACACTCTTCTTGAAGATTGTGTTGCCGTCGGGGTCGGTGCCGTTTTCCGTGTAGTCATAGAAAGGACCGGAAATGTTGTCGCCGAACACGTTGAAGAACGCCGAATATTGCGGGAATTGAGAGTTGCTGTACTTTGTTCCGAAAGCGTCGCCGAAAGCCACGTCGGAAGCCACCGTCTGACTTGTGAGTGTGGAACAGTCGGGGCTGTAGTACTTGGTTTGCGTTTCCGACCACGTTGTGGGAACGGTACGTGCCACGTATCCGTCAAACAAGCCGTCAACGGGCATTTGAGTTGTGCCTACGTTGGAATAAGTTACCGTAACGTAACCGATATATGTACCGGACACCAAAGAATACGGATAAGTTACCGAAACAATACCGTTTTCGTTGGCAACAATGGTAAATTTGGATTGCAAAGTTGCAGACGCATTGCTTGCATTGTACAAACCGAGTTGCATTGCAACTTCTCTGGAAATACTTGTTTCCTGCAATTCGTAGGTGTAGTTCGTAACGCCGTTTGCCGTTGTGGAACTTACAAACTTGAAGATGTTTGCGGAAAGTTGGAACGAGGGCATCTGGTCCATAACGTTACCCTTGATTCTCTTCACGCCGACGTAACTTGTGGTGTCGTAATCGTACTCGAATTCGTCGTAGTAATCCTCGTCGATTTTTTTGTAACCGTAGTATTCAAGGTGATATACCTTGTCATCCATTGCGTAGTCGTACTTGCCTGTTTTGCAAAGAAGGATAGCGTCGGATGTTACCCAACCCTGCAATCCTACAGTACCGCTGGCTGCAGTTACGTTGCCCAAAGCGGAATTGTGGACGGTGGGATTGGACAAACTCAACACCGCTTCCGCTTTGTAATCGTCGGGGTTGGTGCTGGGCGCACTTTGCTGCGTGTCCACTGCGTGGAAGGAGTAGTTTGTTGCCTGCGACATCTTTTCAAACGCCGCCTGCAACAGGGAAGTGTTTTCTCCCGCTTGGTACACCTGCGGTTGAGGTACCGTGGTTGTGCCTACTTCCGAGAAAGTCAGTTCCACTACGGAGTAGGTTGTGTAGTCGGGTTCTTCGGCGTCGATGGGATAGCCGATGGCTTCCGTCTGGGCGATGAGTTTGGTTATTTCGCCGTTTTCCACTACAAGATAGAGTTTGTCGAGAGTTTCCGTAAGCATGGGAGTAAGGCTGTAGGCAAGATACGTCATCAGATACAAATCGTCAACGCTTGTACGGTCGTACTCGTAACTGTACACCATGTTTTCGGCGTCATACTCAAACTTCGTAACGTTGAGTTGTCCAAGGTGATTCCACAGGTGCTGACTTTGCCATGTTGCAGGAATACCGCTGTAGTTTTTGACAAGAGTGGAAGAAACCTGGTTGTCCTTGTTTACATAAAGTTCTTCCAGACCGTTGCCCTTTTCGCCGTACTCGTTGGTAACGATATCCGTGCCCTTTTTGTAGGTGTTGGTAATCACTTCGGAAGAACCTTGCGCATTCCATGAACCCTTCCACAAACCGTCCTGCATCTGAACGGTCATGTCGTACTTTGTTTCGTAACTGTTGAATGCCTGAACGTGATCCACGTAGTAGTCGGTGAGCGTTCCCGTAACGGTGATGCTGGCGTTGCCCAAATCCTCAAGCATGTCGGAAGTAAGTTCGCCTACCTGTCCCTGAACAACGGGAGCCTTTACCGTGAGAGGCAAGGAAGCCGTGGCGTTTTTGTCGGCATTGGATGTTGCCGTGATTACAACATAGATGTCGACGGTCATGTCCGTTTTAACTACCGATACAACGTTGTTTTCCACCTTTACAACGTTTTCCACGCTGTAAGACCAGGTGTATGTCTTGTCTTCGGCATTTTCCACCGTAACCGTAACGGGCAAAGTTTCATCGTAGTTGATGACGTCCTTTTCCGCAGTTACAGAGATTGTAACGGGCTTTTGAGGCTCCGGCATGGGCTTTTTGCACACGTCGCAAATTCCGTCGCCGTCAAGGTCGACGTGAGTTGTGCATTCTTTCTGGCATGCGGTGAGTGCAAAAGTCATCAGCATGCAAAGAACAACAAGCAATGCAACTATTCTTTTTGCGTTTGTTTTCATTTTTACATCTCCTTATTTTCTTTTTAAGATATGGCCGGCGGATTTTCCGTCCAGACATAAATTAACAAATCCAAATCGTTGTCCACAGGTTCCACTATTACGTTGCCCTTGCGGTATTCGCCGAAGGAATTGCGTACAAATCCCAAAGAGGAAAGATATTCCGTAACCTTTGCCAACGAAGTAGTTATCGTGTAGTCGTTGTCAAGCGGAACGTCGTAGTACAGCACAAAGGACAGTTTGACGTTGTCGGCGCTTTGCGGTTTGCGGAATGTCGTCATTCCGAATCCGTAAGAATCGCCCAAAACGTTTCCGAAGAAGGGAACGTCTGCCGCCCCTTGACCGAAGTACTGTGCAAAATATTCCGCAGCATTGATTTCCACGTCTTCTTCCGCACCTGCGACGTCGGAAGTTACCTGAAGTGTAAGTTGGTTCCACGAAGTGGGAACGTTGCGCACTTCGTAACCGTCGAAGGACACGTCGGAAGGAGTTTGCGTTGTGTTGAAGTTGCTGTACTTCAATTCCACGACTCCGTACATAAGTCCCATATTGAAATAGAAGCGGGCTTTTGTTATGTAGCCGTCTTTCACCACCACGTAGGGAGTGAAGGAACTTGTGGAAGATGTGTATCCACGGGCGGCAAAGATGCCGTACAAAGAAAGGTCGTTGCCTATGCAGTTGTAGAACTGCGTTGCCACTCCGCACATCGGGTCGTCAACGGAGTAGTACAATTCTCCCGTTTCCTCATCCTCGTAGTAGGAAGTGAAGATTTCTGCGGCAAAATTGAACGCAGGACGGGACGCCGAAACGTTGCCGCTGTACGCACGGGATGCGACAAACTTTCCTTCGTTTGAGAAATAACTGTTGTACAGCGAATCGGAAGCCTGCACATATCCGTAACTTGCAGTCGGGTCGGGAGTGTGTATCTCCGTGTAGTCGCTTTGGTAGGTTACGTCGTAAGGCACAAAGTGCATGACGTCATCCGTTATCGTTTCCACAAAGCCCTTTTCGATGATATCCGACGAATACACCGACGCCGTGATTTCCTTGAAGTCCATTGTGTAATTTTGCAACTGCTGCATGTTTGCAATGGCTTGGTTGAGAGGGTCGTGAAGTTCGTCGTGAGTGTACTTGGTGATGGAAGGTACCACAAGGTTGTCGTCCACCGTTGCCAATACGTACAGTTCCTGCACGGATCTGTATCCCTGAGCCACGGCGTAGTCGTCGCCGCTCTTGGCGTAAATTCCGCTGACGGCTCCGTCTTCAACAATAAGCGCAAAGCCGTTCACCACGAAATCGTAGGGGTTGACGGATGCAATCATCTTTTTGGGAAGGTCGTCGTCGCCGTTGTACTCGTAACGCCATGTGTCCTCGTTGAAGGTGAAGTCTTCCACCGTGAGGTTTTGGAAATTGTTGTAGTAGCCCGATTGCTCCCACGTAATTTCCGTTCCGTCCGCTTCCTTGATGGGATAGTAGGTTTCCTCGTTGGTGAAACTGAGTCCCACCTGAGAGGCAAGTCCGTCGTTGTTTTTGCAATACAAAGCCGTTTTTCCGCCGGCGGCGTTTTCGTACTCGGCGTACCAGTTGGTACCGTCAAGCATGGTGCGAAGTACCACCGAATAGGTCGCTTCCACTGTGGGGAAGGGTCCTATCGTGTACACGGTGATGTTGATGTATCCGTCAAAGGCAAGTCTTTCGCCCTTCAATGCGTCCAACATGTCTTGCGTCAGTTGCGGTTTTGCAACTACGGTAAGAGATTTTGTGGCAAATTTTTCCGAATTGGCGTTGCTTGTCGCCTGAATTTCCACCACCACGTCGCCGCTGACTTCATTGGCCGTTACAAGACCGTTTTCGTCCACCGACACAACGTCGCTTCCACGGGTTACGCTCCACGTTACCGATGTGTCTTCGGCGCCGCTGACGTTTGCTGTGAGTTGCAACGTTTTGCCGCTGCGAATTTCCGAACCGCCGTCAATGCCCACCGTAACTCCGCTGAGATCCGGTTGCGGGGGAACGTTTCCCTTACCCTCGAAAGTGAATGTTTCCGTGGGGTCGGAAAGTTTGTAGCCTTCGCCCACCGTAACGATGCTGTAGGTGAAGGTGTTTACAACGGACGCCACCTGATAGGAATTGGTGGTTACCGAAGTTTCGCTGTCGTTGATTTTTACGACATAGCCGATGGCTCCTTCCACTGCGTCCCATGTAATAAGGCCGCTGTCGCTTATCTGCACGTTTTGGGGCGTCGCCGGCTTTTTATTTTCGATGCAACCTGCAAAGGAAAACAGCAGGATTGCCACCAGCAAAACGCTGAGTATTTTTTTCAAATGCGTTACCTCCTAATATTTGTAAGAATACTCTACTACCACCGATTTGCCCGAAAGGGTTGCAAAACTGACGGTAATGGTGTTGAGAACGTCCCCTTGCATGCTCACGGTTACAACTGCGTCGCCGTCGGCTTGGACATTTACGCCAAACAGGGAAGAAATGTTGTCATTGGACACTTTGCACTGCAAACCTTCTGCCGTTTCCTGTATTTCCGACACGTTTTTGGAAGTGAGGGAAACGGATTTGATGAGAGAGCGGTCCAACAACATGTCCACCGATGTGGACTTTTCTTCCAACACAAAGGAAGAGTTGAGTTTGGATTCCACCGTGGTGACGGACATTGAGTCCGTCATCAAGGTGAGGTTTTTGCTGTAAACGTACACCACCGTTCCGCCGTCGGTAACGGTAGCGACGCAATCGAAGGAGGTTACTTTTTCCGCCGCACTTTTTTGCGCCTTGGAAATGCTGTTGAGTTGAGCATTGCACGCCGTGCACACAAGCAACGTTACGCACAAAACCGCAACCAACGAAATAATAACTGCTTTTTTCATTTTGTCCTCCATTACAGGTAACGGCGTTTGATTACCGTTGCCACCGCTGTTGCCGCAAGTGCCGTTGCAATGGCGGTAACGATGTACACGCTGTCCACAACGTCTCTTACGCCCTGCATTTCCGCAGTGAGCGATTCGTTGTACTGTGTAAGTTGATTTTGCAATGCGGTGTACTTGGTGAGATCGAGAATCATTCTTTCCGCAGGAACTAGTTTGGCAATTCTTGCGGCAAGATCGCTGAGCATTGCCACGTCTTCCACGCTGAACACCTCAGGCAAAGCGTCAATTTCCCGCTGAATTTGCTGAGCGGACAGGCTGGCGTTTGCAAGTTTCAGGTTGCGCAACGTTTCCTTTGCTTGCAACACCAAATTTACGTAGTTTTCCCATTCTTCACGGCTGTAACCGTACTGTGTGGGATCCTGCGTGATGGCGTTGTAGGCGGAAACGGCGTTGTTGATGAGCGTTTCGTTTACCAGCGTGATTGAGTGAAGTTGAGCAATTTCCTTGGCGTAATCGAAGAACAGCACCAAGTTTTTGTCCCTTGCAACGTAGTCGCTGCGCTGGGCATCTTCCACACTGCCGAAGTACACGAGGTAAATTACCGAGTCGTAGCCGACAATTCCTTCGTTGGCAGGCAAAATCATGTTGATGGGATAGTTTTTGCCCACAAGGTTGATGAAGTTGTAGTAGCCCAATTCCCAACCGCCGATGTCAAAACTGTTGTGAAGCAGATTGTAACCGGGATCGGAAGGACTGAGTACTGCGTTGGAATCGTAGGAACTTTCCAAAGCGGGTGCGGTGAAGGATTTGAATTCCACCGTTTTAAGCGCCTTGTAGCCGTAGAAAGCGTAGTTGCCGATGATTTTGAGGGAGTCGGGCAACACTACTTTGACGATGTTTGCGTTGGCGTTTCCTGCGTAGTAGTCGATACGCCATGTGTTTTCCAGCACGTTGAGGGTGTCAATGTCCATTGCGGCAGGCACCGAAGTCAGTTGCAGGTAGCCGGAAGGCATCACAGTGTACAGCACGCCGTTGTCCAGCAAAGCATAGTCGTTGATTTCTCCGTCGTTGACCGTTTTGCCGTCCCGGTAACGCAAAAATTCCGTAAGACTGTTGTTGTCCAAAAATGCCTGCGGAGCAATGCTCTTCAATGAGTCGGAAAATACAAAAGCGGTGAGCAGGTTGTTTTGGAATGCGCCCGTGCCTATTGTTTGCAGACTTTGCGCAGTGAAGGAAGAGATGTAGGCATCCTTGAATGCAAAGTCGCCCACCGTTTTGAGGTTGTTTGCAACGATATCGCCCGAAACAAACGTTGTTGCAAATGCGCCTTCACCGATGTTTTCCGCACTTGTAAGGTCGATGTTTTGCAACGACGCAGCCTGATAGAAGGCGTAGGGTGCAATTTCCCTGACATTTTCCAGATTGATTTCCGAAAGTCTTTCGCAGCCGGCAAATGCGTAGTCGCCTACGTAGGTTACCGATTGAGGCAACGTTACGGAAACAAGGTTGATACAGTAAGTGAACAGGTAGTCGGGAATCTCCGTTATTCCGTCGGGGATTACCACTTCAATCAAGCCGTTGCATCCCATGAATGCGCCGTCGCCAAGATGAGTGAGCGTTTGCGGCAACACTACTTCGCTTATTTGCGGAGCGGTGCCTTCTTCGGAATATCTTCCGAATGCGCCGTTACCGATACTGACGGCAACGGGTATTTGCAGGTGACGCAATCCGCTGCAATCGGCAAATGCGTAGTTGCCGATGTACTTGACGTTTGTCAGCACTGCCGTTACCAGCGATGTGCAACCGTAGAACGTTTCGTCCTCGATGGTGTCGTCCACCTTGGAAAGGTCGATGACGGAAAGCAAAGCGTCACGGGCAAAGCATCCCTGTCCGAAATGGACGTTGCCGCCCTCGGGCATGTTGACGGTTGTGAGGTACTTGCAATCCTGGAAAGCACCCAAACCGAATGTGCTGTTTGCGCCTATGGTTACTTCTTCCAAATCGGAAAGGAAGAATGCTCCCTCGCCGAAGGTGCTGTCTGCACCCAGGACGACGTTTCTCAATCCCGTGTTGGCAAATGCGTAGTCGCCCACTTTCTTTACCTTGTCGAGATTGGTGATTGCCGTGAGGTTTTCGGCGTAGTTGAAACTGTGTTTACCCACAACCGTACCCTCTGCGTCGGCAAAGTTGATTGTGGTAAGGTCTTTGCAGTTGGCAAATGCGTAGTCGCCGATGTTTACCGCCGAGGTAAATGTCAGCGTAACCACGTTTGTGCCGCAAAATGCGCCTGCGCCTATGTTTTCGTAGGAAAGAACAAGATTGGTGAAATCTTTTGCCGTTGCGGCAAACACCACCGTTTTTCCGTCGGCGGAAAGCAACAGTCCGTTGTCGTTGCCGCTTGTGTAGTTGGCGCTTGCGGTAACGTCAAAGTTGGCAAGAGCGGTGTTTTGGAACACCGAACCCAACACTTCGGCAAGCACCGTGTTGGTGTCGAACACTACCGTCTGCAAGGATGTGCAATCCAGGAAACAGTAGTTTCCAAGCGTTACGCTGTTGTCGGGAAGGGTGAACGTGGCAAGAGCCGTACATCCGTAAAATGCCTGTTCGCCTATGTTTTCCACCGTTATGCCGTCGTTGAAACGGAAACTGTCCAAAGAGGGACATTCGCTGAATGCGCCCTTACCTATGGAAACAAGGCTGTTGTTGATTGTTACCGATTGCAGGTTTTCGCACTGTGCAAAGCAGAAATCGGGAACGGAAATTTTTTCGTAAACTTCCACCGACTGCAAACCGCTTCTTGCAAACATAGCGTAGGAAAGTTTGGTGTTTTCGGTGAGAACAACGCTTGCAAGCGCAGTGCAATCACGGAATGCTTCCGCACCGGTGTTGCGCAATGCGGAAAGGTCGGCGCTTTGCAATGCCGCACAACCGGCAAACGCTCTGTCGCCTATTGCAAAAATCTTGGAAATGTTGATGTTTTCAAGTTTTTCGCAACCGTAGAAAGCGTATTTGCCCACCGTTTCCGCCTTTGTGGCTTCCAAACCGAGGTTTTCGCTGTCGGAAGAACCCAAAAGTTTCACGGTAGTGAGTTGTTTGTCGTTGTAGAAGGCGTATTCCCTGATGTACTTGAGGCTTGTGGGAACTTCCACAACACGCAAAGCCGTGCAGTTGTAGAAGGCGTACTTCTGAATTTCCTCCACGCCGTAGGGGATTACCACTTCCGTTATCGACGTGTTGGCAGAAGGAATCTTGTTGGCGTCGTAGTCGTCTTCCGGCAGTTCCACGCTGTAATCCGTTTCGTACAGACAGAATGCGTATGCGCCGATGTACAGTATTCCTTCGTCGTCGGGAATAACGACTCTTCCGCCAAGACCTTTGTACGCAACAAGCATACGGTCTTCAATTACAAATTCGCTTTTGACTTCCAACCTGACGGTTGCCATGATGTTGGAAACTTTGCCCGTATATTTGTTGGTGGCTTTCAGCGTTATCGTTGCGTTACCCTTTTTCAAAGCGGTAACTTCACCTTCCTGGTTGACTGTTGCCACCGTTTCGTTGGTGGAAGAGTAACTGAAAGTGTAGTTGTCCTTTGCATACCACGGGTCGAGGTCAAACGCCAGTTTGACTTTTTCGCCGGGATAGAAACTTATCTGCGACATACTGCTTAAAAACATTCTGTCGCCCGTCGAGCCTATTTCGCTTGTCTGCGCCGCACGTGAGTAGGCAAACAGCGTGTCGAAGTAGGAAAACCGCAAATCCGTCATTGTGGCGGAAGATACGTCATCCGTTATCGCCCCGCTTGTGCTTGCCAAAGCCACTGTGGGTGCCGACTTGACGTTGATGATGATGTTTGCCTTTTTCAAATCCATCTGTTCCGTTACCGTAACGGTGGCTCTTCCCGCTTTCAAACAGTGGATAATTCCGTCCTTGACGGTTACCACCGACGTGTCGGAAGACGTCCAATTGAGGTATTTGAGGTAGTCCTTGTCGGCATCGGCAGTTGCGTCCGCAGTTGCAAGATATTGCGTCAAATCCACAACTTCTCCTTCCGTAACGGGCAAAATTACCATTTCGGAACCGGTGAGAGTGCCGTCTTTGGTAAACTTGAAGTCGCCACGTGTACCGGGAAGTTGACACACGAAAATGTTGGAATTCAATGCGTAGTCGTCGATGGAAAACGCCAAACCGCTGGTTATCAAAGCGTCGTAGCCGATGTTTTCAAGGTAGTCGGTGATTTCAAAACGCACCGTTACGTCCTCGCCCCTTTCGCCGTAGACGGGAATGGGATTTTCCGTGAGCATTGCATAAGTAGAGGAGGACGTGAATACCAACGGCGTGATGGACTGCACGTAATGGTTGTCGTACACCGTAAGGTTGATGTAGTAACGGTCCTTCTTCAAAGTTTTGTCGTACACCTTTTCGTAGGAAACGTCCCTGATTATCGGCGCTTCGTCATCCATGTAGAAGTCGAAACTGAAACTGTTTCTGACGTTGGTGTTCGCACCGCCGTCGCCGTAGTCAAGCAAGCCTTCCATTTTGAATTCGTACTGACGGTTGTTGACAAAGCCCAACTGATAGGCACTTATCTTCAAAAAGTCAAAGTAGGGAATGGGGCTGCCTCCCAGCGAGTACGCCTTGTTGGCGTTGTAGTCGACGTAACTGTACACCACTTCGCCCGTTACCTTGTCGGTAATTGTGAATGTCATGGTTTTGGCGTTGCGCAGCAATCCGCCGTACACGGAGGAAATACCGTCTATCGTGCCAAGTACGTTGGACATTGCGATGTGGTCTTCCGAAGCGGGAATAGCGTCGTACTTTGTGGTGTCGATGTCGTACAGATACGTTCCCAAAGGAATGATGTAGTTGTAGTAGTAGGAACCGTAAGGCGTGGTTGCGTAGTAATCCGCCTTGACTTTGTCTTCGTCGTCGATGGCTTCGTTGTGCGCCGTGCTTTCCACTTCGTAGTAGGTTTTGTCAAACATGGGCGCTTCCGTCCAGTCGCCGT
>ULNH01018042.1_pt1 | contig 24976 bp, 22 predicted proteins | sample 1951871 | NCBI WGS metagenome assembly ULNH01 (sample SAMEA4835572, study PRJEB28245) | human gut metagenome | biome: gut microbiome; material: fecal sample | place: Denmark | collected 2008 | reverse complement strand
CGGCGCAAGTAACGATACACTGCCGTGCCAACGGCGTAAACGTGTACGACTACGATCAACTGATGGCTGTTACACAGGGCAAACAGTACGAAACGGTGCTTCAGAACAACATTATGCTGGCGCCGGAAATTGCCCAAAACACTGCCGACGGAAACTTCCCCTTCCTCGCATACGCCAACAGTTGCGTTAAAACGACAGACGCCACGGCAGACGACAAATACTACGAAAACAAAGGGGAAAAATCTACGATAAAGTACGCAGTGGAATTTTCCGCAAACGTGTACGGCAACGGCTATTTCATCGACGCCGACAACCTTACGCAAAAACTTTTCAGCCGCTCGGGCAACAGAGTGTTTACAGGCCCCACCGATTTGGTGAGTTGGGGCAACAACACGGAAAAAATCGCCGTCAAATCGCAGGACAACGCAGTGTTCCTTGTAAAAACGGACAACGTGGCAATTTACAACGTGGAATTGAAAGGATGCTCCGACGCCTCTCTTGTTGCGCAAAACGAAAACGGCACGTCCTACACCGACCTTGGCAAACTTGACTATTGCGGAACGGTGCTGGAAGTGGCAAGCGACAACGTAACGGTCAGTTACAGCCGTCTGAACAACGGAAGAACGGTGTTGCGCATTTTCGGCAAAGCCTCGGCTAGTCTTGCCGACGTGCAAAGCAATCCTCAATCCTTCAAAGCGGAAGTTACCGTGAACAACTGTTTGTTGGGATACGCACGGGAATTCATTTTGAAAATGGGCACCAACCAGATTAACCGTGTTTCCCCGAGCAACTACACCGATTTCGGCATAACTTACCTAAACAAAATAAGCGGCACCATTTCTCAGGAAGTGTACGACGAGGCAAGCCCCTTCTTCACCAAAGCAAACGGAGAAAACTACCTGCCAAAGGACGCCGACAATGCCACCGACGACTACTTCAACAACAATTACGTTTTGACGGACGTAACGCTTGAAGACTGCGCCTTCCGCAATGCTGGGCTGTTTTCCGTGGGATTGGAAAGTATGTTTGGCGGGTTGTGTCTGCACCGCTACGATTACAGCGACAACTACGCTTTCTGTTCCAAACTGAATTGGGGCGGAATTGCAGGCGCAAGTTACCCTGCGGCACTGCACTTGAAAGGCGACGTGCGTTTCTACGACTGGAAACAGGTAGACTCGGTAAACAGCGACACCTTGCTGGAAGGAAGCGACACGGAAGTTGCCCAACTGATAGGGCTCAACCTGGATTTTTCGGAACTTATCGGCAACTACGACGCACAACTGCAACAGTCGGAAAAACTTATGCAGGACTACAACGGTCAAAAGTACGTCAACGGCGCAATAGCCTTCTACGGCGGAGGCAAAAATTACAGTTACGTGGACACATTGGAAGTGAGCGGGGAATTTCATTCCCTGGCAAATTACACGGTACCGGTAACCTACTTCATTGCACAGGGCAATGCACGCCTTATCTATTACACGGCGGGACAGGAAGATTTCCGCTTCATGCTGTACAATTCCGCAAGTTCCTTCAACGTGCAAAAACAATTTAACGATTTCGCCTCGGGACAGGCTCTCAACTGGCTGTACCGCACCGTCTGAGGCCGTCACACGGCTTGTGACGAAAGTTTTGGTGAAAGTCGACGAATGTGTCTGCCATTGCACTTTATCGCCACAACCGTTCGACAAAAAGCGTAACAGTACGGCAAAATTTTCCGACAAAAAAAGGGAAGCGTTTGACGCTTCCCTTTTTTATTTGTACTTTTTTTGCGCAGTTTTGCATGGCGTCTTGCATGCGACGTTATTGCCTAAAAACAACGTGTGCTTCCCCTCAGAAAAGGTGAAAACAAATCTTCGGCACGCAGACCGCCTTGCAGGTTTTGCGAAAATGTGCAACCACTGTGTTGCAATCAGTCCAAAGCCTTGTACAGACGCACTACCGTGTCCACGCAGTTGTCTATGCCAAGAACGCCGCTGTCCAACGACAAATGATAGTTTTGCGCCTTGCCCCATTCCATATCGGTGTAGTAGCGGTAATAGGCGCTACGCTGTTTGTCCTTTTCCTTCAAACGTTTTTCCGGACTGTCGGCACGCTCACCATACAGACGCACTATTCTGTCGGCACGCACAGACATGTCGGCATGCACAAAAACTTTGAGAAGAGGAAAGTCGTCCCGCAAAATGTAGTCGGCACAACGTCCCACTATCACGCAGGCGCCTTTTTGCGCAAGTTCCTTGACGGTGTTGCTTTGCGCCACCCACAAAATGTCCTGGTTGGACATGGTGTTGTTGGCACGCATGGAAAAAATGTTGCCTATCCAACTGGATTGAGTGGCGTACTCGCCGTGTTCGGAAATGTAGTCATGGGCAAATCCGCTTTCTTCCGCCACCTTTTCGATTATTTCCTGGTCGTAGCAGGGTATACCCAACTTTTCTGCCACTTTTTTGCCGATTGTACGCCCTGCGCTTCCAAATTCACGGCTTATTGTAATGATGCGGTTTTTCATAGACTTGCACCTCTTTTTTACCGACGTTTATTGTTGTTTCAAAAAACAAAACGACGTCTTTTTGTGTTTATTATACGTTTTTTACGTGAAAAAGTCAACACGCAACCCCTTGTGAGGCACAAAAATTTGCTTTGTTTTTCAAACAAAAATTCATGAGGTTTGTGCATGCGTTTTTCAAATTGGCTTTGATTTTGCTACGCTGTACGTAAAAAGTGCCTGCGTTTTGCAAAACAAACCTCAAAATACATTGTAAAACAGGCAATTACGTCATACGTTGTCTGCATACACTTTGCATTTTGTGCAATGAAAATACTGCTTTTGTAGATTGACTTTGTTTTTGCTACGCTGTACGTGTTTTGTGCCTGCGTTTTGCACAACTACCCTCGAAACACATTGTAAAGCAGGTATTTGATATATACGTTGCCTGTATTTTCTTTGTTTTTTGTACAGTCAAAATACTGTGTTTTGTAAATTGACTTTGTTTTTGCTACGCTGTACGTGTTTTGTGCCTGCGTTTTGTAAATTGACTTTGTTTTGGCACGACACATTATTGAACATCGACGGTGTGGACAAACGGCGTAAAACACGCAAGTGCACCGCAAGTAACATTTTCTTGCACACGGTAAGAAAAATTTGCTACAAAAAACCCGCCCGAAAAGGGCGGGGTGTTTATGGCAGGTTTGATTTGAAACGGAAATTAAATAATCCAGGAGAAAAAATGATTATTCTTTGACTGCGCCTGCCGACAAACCGTTTATCATGTACTTAGTCAGACAGAAGTACAAAATGACGATGGGTACCGCAATGAATACTGCGCCTGCGGCAAAACGGGCAAATTCCGTTTCCGGCAAAGACATAAGTCCCACTGCCACCGTCCACAAATCTTTGTTTTTCAACAAAAGTTTTGGCAAAATGAAATCGCTCCACGGCCATGCAAACTGCGTAAGCAACGTGTAAACCAAAATAGGTTTGGACAACGGTACCGTTATCGTCCAGAAAATGCGCATATTGCTTGCTCCGTCGATGCGTGCCGCTTCGTAGATGGTTTTTGGAATAGTATCGAAAAAGCCCTTTTGCACCAGGTACCCCATAGGTGCGCCGCCGGCATAAATCAATGCCAATCCGATGTGACTGTTGATGAAGTTGAACTGCGTCATAAGAAGGTACACAGCCGTCATTCCCATGAAAGAGGGAAACATTCCCAGCACCAACGCCCCTTTCATCAGGGTGCGTCTGCCCTTAAACTCGAAGGAAGAAATGGTATAGGCTGTTACAATCACCAGAAACGTTCCCAAAAGACTGCTTATCACGGCAACCAACAGGGTGTTTCCAAACCAACTCATGTAGTCGTAGTAGGTGTCGGTGAAAAGGGACACGAAACTGTTGAAGGAGTACTTGGTGGGGAAAAATCCGTTGAAAGAGTAGATACTGCCGCTTTCGGAAAAGCAACTTAGCACCAACCACAAACATGGAAAGAGGAACACTACCGACACCACCAACAAAATGGCGTAGGTGAGGAAAGCGTCGGCAATACGTTTGGAACGAACTCCCGGTTTTTTCATCTGAATGTATCCTCCTTTTTGTAAGATGCCGAACGCACGTACACGATGAGGCTGAGTACCGACGTGATAATGAAAATCACAAGGCTTATTGCCGCACCTATGCTGTAATAGTTTTTGTCGATTGACATACGGTACAGCCAGTTGATGAGCAAATCGGTGTCGCTGGCAAGGAAGTACCCCTCGCTTGTAACGTTGCTTCGAAGGAAGAAAAACACTCCGAAGTTGTTGAAATTGCCGATGAACTGACTGATGAGTACGGGCGTTGTGGAAAATATCACAAAGGGCAGGGTGATTTTTTTGAACTGCACCCAACTTGACGCACCGTCAATTTTTGCCGCTTCGTACAAATCGGCGTTGATGTTGGACAAAATGCCCGTTGCAAGCAACATTATCGAGGGAACGGAAAGCCATGCGTTAACGAAGAAACCTATTCCTCTCGACATCCATGTGGAATTGATACCGAAGAAGTCAATTATCTTTCCGCCGTCGGCAACAATCATGTTGTTGATGGGTCCGCCGTTGCTGAACATGAATTTGAACGCCAAAAGAGTTATGAAACCGGGCATTGCGTAAGCCAACACGGGAAATGCTCGCCAGATGGCTTTGCCTTTGACGCATTTTTTGTTGAAAAGCAACGCCAAGCCCAACCCCATGAAGTAGTTGGCAAAGGTGGACGCAAAAGCCCACAGCAGGTTCCAACCCAAAATTTTAACAAATGATTGAGAAAGTTCGCCCAACGCCACAAGTTTTTTGAAACTGTCCAGACTCCAATCCACCAGTTCGGGCGGAACAATGTCGCCGCCGTAGTTGGTGAAAGCGATGAGAATCATAAACACGATGGGCAACACGTTGAAAATGCCCACGCCCACAAGGGGAAGCACCAGAATGAACTTGCAGAAATTTTTGTTGAGCAAAGAGGAAAGGTCGTCTTTGAAGGTGGGAAGGGTTTTGAAAGGACGCATATCGGCGTACTTTTGGGCGTCTTTGATGTTGGACACCCACAACGCCACAAGTACAACCAAGGCAAACCATGCAAAAATGCCCCACAACAGCATTATTACCGAGTTGTCCCCCTCAATGCCCAGCCAGGCGTCGGCTTTTTGGGTGCCGAGGGTGAAAAAGCCTATTATGTCCCCGACACCACGAACGGCGAAATACGCCACAAATGCCACTTCGGCAAGCAGGTACAAAAGCCCCTTGACGTACTGACCGTTGAGCATTTGTCCCGTACCCATAAGGCACATGGAAGCATATGTTTCCCTTCCGCTGTTACCGAAAAAGTTTTTGAACCGTGCGGGGATGTTTTTGAAGTAATTGCCCACACGTTGGAAAAATTTGTTTTTCATAAGCGTACCCTATCAGGAAAATGTGTGAATTGCCTTGTAAATGTCGTCTGAGATATCTTCCAGAATGGACTGAATGTTGTCGAGAGTGTATGTTCTGTCGCCGCAGCCGTCGGTAGCAATCTTTTTGAAGCCCGACGATATCGGAAGCCAGATTTGTCCCACTGCGGATATCGAAGGCATTACCACAAGCGTGCCGTTGTCCAGATTTTCAAAGGTAACTCTTGAAGCCTCGTCCGTTATTCCCTGCAAAGCGTCGGCTCTTGCAGGCACTACGCCCAGCATTTCCGCACGCTTCGTTACCATTTCCAGACTTGTGGCAAATTCCACAAACTTCAACGACCATTCTCTGTTTTTGGTGTAACTGGAAATGCCGTAGCCGTTTACGCCGCCCATTGTCTTGTGCGCTACCCACAACGAATCGTCATTGACGTCCTTGCGTACGGTAATGTCGCCGTCGGCAGGCAGTTTGGGCAAACCCGTTATTACAAGGTTTTCTTCCGTTGCAGCCTTGGCTTCCTCTTCCGTCATGCCCTGATTTTGGTACTGCAACACAAGTTGATTGACAAAACTGCTGGTCATGTCGGGAGTGCAGATTGTGGCGAAAATGGTTCCGTTGGCAAGCATGGTTTCACGTCCCACGGTGAAACTGTCGTCAAGACACTTTTCGTCCATTATTCCCGCAAGATCCCAAATGATTTTTCCGCCCAACTTGGCGTTGGCGTTGGCAAGACCGATGTCGGTGTCGTCGGTGTTGTTGTCTCCGAAGATGTATCCGCCGTAGGTGAAGAGGAATCCCGAGTTGAAGTACTCGTTGTTGAGTTGCAAAGCGAAACCGAATTTAAGGCTGTCGCTGTTGCGTATCTGCACGCTGTAAGCATACATTTCGTTCCAGAATTCCACCATGTCGGGCACGCCGTTTCGGTTGTCGTCCCACTCCGTCTGCCAGTTTTCCGGCAACATGTCCTTGCGGTAGAACAGCAACGGCTGCTGCACGTTGACGGGTATTCCGCAGTACACCGTCTGCCCGTTGTTGTCCGCTTTGTAGGCGTTCCATGCGTTTTGCGGAATCTCATCGTAGCAATCCAGCGATTGCACGTCGATGGGCATTACGTGGTGTCCGTCCACATACTTCATAAGTACGTCGTTTGCCTGATAAAGCACGTCGGGACCGTGCCCGTAGGGACCGTCCAGTTCCAAGTTGGAATATTCGTCCATGTTGGCGTCCACAGCCTTAACGTTTTGCCCTGCGTATTTTTCATTGAAGGCGTTGAGCAGGTAGTCCAAGTAGCCTTCCTTTTTTGCCGTGTCGTTTTCCAACACACGTATGATAATTTCTTTGTCTTTTTCACAGGCGGCAAGGACAAACAGTGCGCCCACCGTCAGTAAAACAGCCAATAGTATTGCCAAGATTTTTTTCATAACAGCCTCCCCTGAACTGCAAAATATTTTTTTGTAACTACGTTTTCCTCTTCTACCCCTTGGAACCCTTCTTTTGTGTTTACCAGAAGCGTGAGCGTTTGCTGCGGTGCGGTGCGCTGCAACACAAAGGTGTTTCCCTTACAGGATATGGACACGTCGCCGCAAAGCGCAGGCTGACGTTTGAGGGCAAGCAACGAGGCGACTTCCTCACGAAAACGCATCGTTTCGCCGTCGGACAGTTTGTCCCAATCGAAAGTGCGTCTGTTGTCGGGGTCGTAGCCTCCCTCGGTGAGTATCTCGTCACCGTAGTACAGGTTGCAACTGCCGGGCATAAACACACAAATTGCCAAAGCGCACAAAAACCGCTCTTTGTCGCACCCCGTGAGGGAATAAAATCTGTGTGTGTCGTGGCAGTCCAACAAGTTGAACATCATGTTGTTTGTCGTGTCGGTGTACCTCATAAGCAAACCTATGAGTTTTTCCGCAAGAGTTTTTTCGTCGGTGCTTTTCTGCACCAAAAAGTCCATCATTTGTTTGGTGAAGGCGTAGTTCATTATGCTGTCGAACTGATCGCCTTGCAAAAAACTTTCGCTGTTGTGCCAGTTTTCCCCTATCAATACGGCGTCGGGCTTCAGTTGCTTTACCGCTTTTCGCAATTCACGCCAGAACCCGTGGGAAACTTCGTCGGAAACGTCCAGACGCCAACCGTCTATGTCAAAGTTTTTTATCCAATAGGTTGCCACATCAATGAGGTAGCGTTGCAATTCCCTGTTTGCCGTGTTGAGTTTCGGCATGTATCTGCACTCGGCAAAACAGCAGTAGTTGGTGCGTGATTTGTTGACGTAATCCCCTTCCACAATAAACCAATTGAAGTACGGCGAATGTTTGCCGTGCTTCAAGACATCGCAAAAAGGTGCGAATTTGTCGCTTACGTGGTTGAAAACTGCGTCCAGCACCACCTTTACGCCACGCTTGTGACACTCCGACACAAGCCTTTTCAAGGCGTCGTTTCCGCCGAACATGGCGTCCACGTGGAAGTAGTCGTAAATGTCGTACTTGTGGTTGGTGTCGCTGCAAAAAACAGGCGTAAGGTACAATGCGTTGACGTTCATGGAGGTGATGTAATCCAACTTCTGACAAATACCGTCAAGGTCGCCCCCGTAGAAAGATTTGGGCGTGGGCAACTGTCCCCACTGTGCGTTTATGTACTTTTCGTTTTTTTGCGACGCTTTGTAAAATCTGTCCACAAACACCTGATAAAATACGGCGTTGTTGAGCCATGAAACATTTTCCACCACATCGTTTTTGTTGATGAAAGCAAACTGGAAACTGTTGAAGTAGGCAAAATCGAAATCATAGTCGGGAAGCAGTCCGTCTTCGCAAAAGTAGCAGGTCTTTCCGTCGTAGCACACCTTGAACACGTAGGCAAGGCGGGAATCTTTGAGATTGAGCCGTGTGGAATAGTAACTGTAAAGAGCGTCGCTTCCGATAAGCGTCATTTTGCTTTCGTACCGTTTTTGCGCAATGGAATACTTTGTGTTGTACAAAACGGATACGCTTTGCAGTTTTTCTCCCTTGGCGAAGCGGATTTTAAGCACCACCGTTTTGTCGTCCAGGGCAAAACAGTAGTTGCTTTCCGGTCTGTGATAGATTGCGTGAATATTCATTGTTACACCTTTCAGCGTATTGACAAACTGTTTGTCAAACGTTATAATTTCTGTATTATGAAAAACAAAGTTACTTTGAGAGATATCGCAAAAGAAGCCAACGTTTCCGTTGCTACGGCAAGTTACGTACTTAACAACCGTGACGACCAAAGCATCAGCGAAGCCACACGCAAGAAAGTGTTGCAAATTGCCAACCTGTACGGTTACAAACTCAACTTTCCGGCAAAATGCATTTCCAGCGGTAAAACAAACATCATTGCAATGTGCCTTGGAAAACATCGTTTTGCCCTGCACAAGGCGGAACATTTGCTGACGGTGGACAAATTTTGCCGTTTTCTTGCAAAAAAAGGCTACTCGTTGAGCATTTTTCCAAACAAGGACGTTTCCCGTCTGGACTACTGCGACGGTATTGTGTGTTGCGACACCGACATTGAACTTTTCCGCAATGTGGCGGAAAACAACTACTGCCCGTTGTTGGCGTTGAACTCCGGTGTGCACAATCCACTACTGTTTTATCAGGTAAACACCGACTTTGTCAATGTAAAACGCATTGCAAAGCAAATTTTCGGAAATGAGGACTACTGTGTGGTGAGTTACCGTCTTAACAGTGCCGAAACATGTCAGCAAATATCCGACACTTTCGCCAACGTTGTTTTTGCCGACGATTTTGAAAATCTCGACTCTTTGAAGGGTAAAAATGTGGTTGCGCTTGGAGAAATGCTGGGTGAATACTGCAAACGTATTGCAAAAGACGTGCTTACAATAGATTTTTGTTCTTCGGAAAAACTGGAAAAACTGTTTGAATGTTTTGACATTGCCTTCAATCGTAAAGACAGTATCGAACACAGCATACTTGTCTGACCTGCTTACATCTCCCAAAAACCGTACACTCCGCCACAAAAGTGACGGAGTTTTTTTGTACGGTATTGATAACTTTTACTCTGTCGCTGTTGCCGCCGTAATGGTTACAACGGGCGTTTCGCCGGACATATCCACTACCACGGTGTATGTTCCCGTGACGGTGCAACTGATGTCGCTTCCGGAAATGTCAAATCCTGCGGGGCTTCCGCTGACGTTGGAAGCGTTTGCCCAACTGCGTTGGTCGGTGGTGTTGCCGACACAAATTCTGATGCCGAATCGGTCGCCTTCGGTGAATTCCTTTGTGAGAGTGTAGGTCTTTGCATCGGCGTCGTAGGTCATCTTCCAAGCAGGATCAACTGCCCAGCCTGCACCCGTCATTGTACCGTAAACGTAAGCATCGTCGGGGATGTTTTCGTCTTCGATGGTAATCATCTTGGAATGACTGTTGAAGGTGATTTTGTAATCGCTGGTTTTAAGTACCTTGATGTTGTTGTTTGTGGCACTGACTGCGCTGAAATTTTCACCGCCGTTGAAGAGGTTTGCGTACTGATAGTTTCCAAGTCCCGTGTAGGTATCGGTGCCCCATTCGCCACGTTCCGTTGCGCCTTCCTTAAACGCCTGAATTATAAGTTCGCTGCCTTCGGGAAGGTGAACGTGTTCCAAAGTGTACACGTGGGGATTTTCCGCATCCTGAACGAGTTTGTAATCTTCGTTGAAGCAGTAACCTTCCCACGACATACCTTCTACAAAGGTTCCGTCAATGTAGTAGTCGGCAGGTTCCGGCGTGTAGGTAGTATCTACCGTTGCAGACAAAACGGCAGTTTCCACATTGTAGGTGAAGGAGTACATTCCCGCCGCCTTGGTTATCATGTTTCCGCCGCTGTCTTCAAACAACGCTTTGGAATCTTCGTCGAGGTTGACGTACTTTATGTACACCGTGCCCGCCGTTGTTACGCCGTCTTCAGTTTGCAAAGATGCAAACATGAAGGAGTCGCCTTCTACCATGTACACGGAAATTGTGTACACGCCTTCCGTCGTTGTTTCTTTAAGGGTTGTTCCTGCATTGATAAAGTCTTTCCAGTTGGTGATTTTGTCGCCCTTGATGTAGTAGGTCATTACCACACCGGTGGGTTCGTTGCCACCCACAACGTCGCCGTTGCGCACTGCGGAAAGAGAGTTGTTGCTGTTGACGGGATCCGTCGTCAACGTGAAGGTGTAGTTGCCTGCGTTGGCGCAGATAATGTTTTTGGGTGCATCGCCCAAGCCGCTGCCTTCATCGAAGTTTCCGTCGGGGTCGGTCAACAGGTCGAAACCGACATTGGCGCCGTCGGCATTGTTGTAGTCCAAAACGCCGTCGGGGTTCAAAACCGTGCATTTGAGTTCATCGCCCAAATTTACGTCTACGGTAACTTCAAAGACATTGCCGCTGCCTTCCACTTTTTCGAAAGATATGGCTTCTTCAGCCGCCCAGCCGATTCCCGAGCCGACAATTACCCAGTTTCTGCTGTCTTCGTAACCTTCCGTCTTCCAATGTGCATACGCCGCTGCGTCTTCCGTCAAAGGCGCTGTGAAGTCGTATGCCTTTGTGCTGGTGGGCGTTACGTACCATCCGTCAAACACAAAGCCGTCTTTTTTCGGATCGGCAGGTTTTACAGGTGCGCTGCCCTCCTTTGCCTCTACCGTGCCAAGCACAGTTTTTCCGTCTTGATCGTACAGTGTGAGCGTGTAGGTAGGCGTACAAGCCGTCAGCGCCAAAACAAGCGTCATGCACAACACTATTGCCACTGCCAGGAATTTGCGCTTCATAAGTTCCTCCTTTTGTTTTTTGGTTTTTTACGATTTTACTTAATCGTTAAGTAACTTAAGTGTAATAGCATATTACAACAAAGTCAATATATAAAACATAAAATAAATATTTTCCGTGTTCGTTCGCTAATGACAGCGTTGCCGTTTGAAAGTAAGTACAAATTGCCAAAACAAAAACTGAAAACGGACAATAAAAATGTGACAAGCAACTTGCCACTTCTTAAAATTTGCGTAGTACACGTGCCGTTTGGTCAATGGGCGTTAAATGTGCGAAGAAGTTTTTGAGAGCGACACACGCACAGGCACACCGTCGGCGTTGAACTACTCAACCGCCACAGTTGTGCATCACGGCACAAACGTTCCGTCCAATTTTGCCTGTACTTCATTGAGAATATCCTCTTTGAGAGCGTCCATTGTTACCTTGTTAAGCGACCTTGCTCCGTTCGTCTGCCATGGTTAGGTCGTAGGTTGTTGTTGCGCCCGTAGATACATTTTTCAATGTAACTCTTCCCGGATTGGTTGCTTGTCTGTTTTTTAATTCCAAAATCGTTTCTCCTTTTTTAATTTTTTTAAAATAAAAGACGGCACAGAGATACTTCCGTATCTTCATGCCGTCTTTATTCTCGCTTTCTGGATCTTTTCTTGGATGTTGTTGGGGTTAGTCAAACTGTTCTACTACCGTTTGCTCTTTTGTGTCAGGGTCGTAGAAATAGTAATAGGTTCGTATGTCTCCGCCTTTGGCTTTTTTCTGATGACTGAATACAAGCGGTTTGCCGTTGACTATCGGCCACTCCGCTTCCGCACCCAGCGGGGATAGGTTTTGTCGTACTTGAACAACGCTTTTACCTTTTCCTTACCCATTGCTATGCGTTTGGTTTTGGAAAGGTCTTTGGAAATTGAATCTATTATCGGTTGCAATATGCTGTCGTCTTGGCAGTCTATGTAATCGGGTTGAATCTGTAAAAGAAATCTGTATTCTTCCATATACAATGGGTACTTTTATATGAAATTTGACGGAGATGCCCCCAGCTCCAAAAAAAAGCCCCTCGTTGTAAGGGATGTTTTTTTTGACGGAGATGACTCACAGCGGAAGAAAAAAGCACTCCTCTTTGTTGGGGTGCTTTTGACGGAGATGCCCCCCAGCTCCAGAAAAAAGCACTCCTCTTTGTTGGGAGTGCTTTTTTCTGGAGCTGATAACCAGATTCGAACTGGTGACCTCGTCCTTACCAAGGACGTGCTCTACCTCCTGAGCCATATCAGCAAAATATTGAGGGCGACGTGCGGTAAAGTCCGCATCGCACCACGTTTGAGCCTTTCAATGATACCAATTTTGCCTGCAAAAGTCAATCGTTTGAGGTAAAAAAGCCTGTACAAATTTGTTTTTTCGACTTTGAAGCAAATTACACGCACCTTGACGGCACAATTTTACCGCCTGGTTTTTGCAGAGTGCAACGGTTGCGTTGAAAGAGCAAAAATTTTGTAACGCATTGAAATTTTCAATGTTGTGTTTGCCAAACACCGTTGACAATAAACACAGTATTTTGTATAATTAGCGTACAGACAAAGGGGAAATTTTCGCCCGCACAAAGGGAGGACAATGAAAGTTTATTGTTACCCTGACATTTGAGGCAAATTTCGCAAAAATTTTTGCGGTTTTACTGCAAAAGGTGGACAGAAAAGTTTTTTTGGTATTGAAAAAGTTTTTAAGGTAATACTATTACCAACGGAGGAATTATGAGAAAGATAGCAGAAAAAGTTGCCATTGTGGCGCAAATTTGCATTACACTTATTTTTGTGCTTATTTCCATACTGTACATTACCGGCGTTATCGGAATCGCACAGGGAAACAACAGCGTTGTTATTGTGCTTATGTGTGTGCTTGCAGGAGTGTACGTGGCGTTGTCGGCGTACATTTTGTACATGAACTTCTCCGAAAGGGAAAACATCAAGGACATTTTGCTGTTTTGCGACAACGAAAGTGCAACTCGCACCAACATTAAAGTGATAAACAACATTGTGAAAGGTTGCACCAAAGAAGTGGAAGGCGTGGTTGTACGAAAAGTTAGGGTGCGTTCCGACGAAAAGGGCGGTTTTGTAGCCATTGTTTCGGTGAAAGTTTCCGCCGAAAACGTTGCTCCCGCCATCAACAAACTGCGTTGCCTGCTTGCAGACAGTTTCAAAAACACATTGGGATTGGTGTTCAACACCATCAATTTCAACATTGAAAAACTCAACGGAAAGTACGCTCCCAACGTGAAAGAGGCGGAAAAATCTGCAGAAAAATTGCAGGAAAGCCAAAAGGCGGCGGAAGAAAGTTACAGCAAACCTTTGGAAAAACCTGCAACGGAAACAGACGCCGCAACGGTAGCAAGCGATGTTGAAGAAAACACCCAACCCGTCCAAGAGGCAGAACCTGTCGAAACGCCTGCACCTGCTACTGAGGAAGAAACTACCCAACCTGTACAGCAGACGGAAGAAAAAGAAGACGATTTGGTACAATAATTTTGATACGGTCAAAAAAAAACGGGCACAATGTGTCCGTTTTTTTGTTGCATTTTACGCAAAAGGGCAAGTCTTCGGTGTCAAATCTTTGCAGGCACAGATGTTTTTGCAAAGTTGCGTAAAGAAAATTGCTAAAACAAAGTTTTGTCGATTCCGTTTGCAATTGCCGACACATTTTGCCATTTTGCAGTTTTTTGTTTTCGTTACCTTTTTTATTTGCAGTGTTGTAACGTGTTTTTCACCTGCCGTTTTTTTATCAAGCGGTTTCATCCCCTTGCTGTTCCGTGAAAAGGTGTGGGTTTGTAAACTGTGTTGCAACTTGCCTGTTTACACCATCACCCGTTACACTTTGCATTGCGCTTATCACGGAAATAATCGGAAAGAATGTCGGAACACTGTTTTTGCAAAATGCCCCCCTGCAAAAACAATTCGTGATTTAATGTCTTTCCCACCATTTCCGCCACGGCAACGCATCCTTTGCCTTCCACGTCGTATGCGCCAAAATACAAATTGCTTATTCGGGCATTGAAACACGCCCCCAAACACATCACGCAAGGTTCCAGCGTTACGTAAAGGTCGCATCCCGACAGACGCCAATCGCCCAACTTCCTGCATGCACGGGATATTGCCACAAGTTCGGCATGCTCGGTGGCGTTTTTGGAGGCGTTGCGTGTATTGTGAGCACGGGCAATAACTTTGCCATCCTTTACCACCACTGCGCCTATCGGCACTTCGTCGTGCTTTCGGGAAATTTCCGCCTGACGCAATGCCGCTTTCATAAATTTTTCCTGCATCATATCTTAACCTTGCCGTTTATTTCCTTAATCATTGTTTCATCCACCTTTTGCACACGGCGGTCGTAGGTCAGAAGTCCGTTTACCTCGTCCTCCACGTCGGAAACCTGCGTGTACACGCATGCCGAAAGCCCCTTTGGAATGTTGGCAATTACATCCTCTTCGTACAACTGTTTGAGTCCGTCGTTAAAAGCCTGCCTGTCGGGGAAAATTTTGTAACTGTAGGTGTGGTCGGGATTGAAACTGTGTTCCATATCCTTGTAGGTGTATCCGCCAAATTCAGTAAGCGCAGTTACACGTTTGCCGTCGTTTTTGAAAAGCACCTTTTTGAAATAGACGTGCAAACTCTGAAAATCTCCTCCGCCTTGGTCGTGCCAACCGCTGGCGTGGTCGATGTGGCGTGTAGAGTCAAACTGTCGTGTCAGTTCCGCCACTTTGTTGGCTTCAAACTGTCCCCAACCTTCGTTGAAAGGAACCCACGTGGAAATGCAGGTGCAGTTGTACAGTTGATTGAGCATTTCGCCGTACTCTTTGATGTACATGTTGCGACTTTCGTCGCTTTGCCGTGAAAACAGCCGATAACTGTCGTCCTTTATCTTGTTGACCCCCAAAAAAGGCAACACCATTGTTATCAACTTGTGCTGACGGGTACCTCCGCTGGGCATATCCTGCCAAACCAACATTCCCAATCGGTCGCAATGGTAGTACCAACGCATAGGTTCCACCTTTATGTGCTTGCGCAACATGTTGAAACCCAACTTTTTCATTTGAGAAATGTCGAAAATCATGGCTTCGTCGGTGGGGGCGGTGTACAAACCGTCGCTCCAATAGCCTTGATCCAGCAATCCGTTGTGAAAATAGGGCTTGTTGTTAAGCATAAGACGCAACACTCCGTCGACGTTTTTGACGGAAAACTTGCGCATACCGAAGTAACTTTCCACCATGTCCCTGCGTGAAACGATTTTCAGGTCGTACAAATAGGGGTCTTCCGGCGACCAAGCGTGAAACCTCGCATCGGGAAATTGCACTGTAACAAACTTTTTGCCATCGGCTTTGCACAATTCCTCGCCGTTTTTGCACACGATTACCGTTATCGGTTCGTCAAAGTTGCAATCCGCTTCCACCGTTACGCTTGCCCTGTCGAAGTTGGGGGTGATGCGAACGGACTTGATGTACTGAGTGGGGACGCTTTCCAGCCACACCGTTTGCCAAATGCCGCTTTGCGACGTGTACCACATTCCCTTGCGGTGGGAAGACTGTTTTCCGTTGGTGAAGTGAGAAGTGTCGGTGAAATCCCGCACACGCACGGTGAGGGTGTTTTCCTCTTTGAGAAAGGCGGTTATGTTTACGCTGAAACTGTTGTACCCGCCTTCGTGATGGCAGGCAAATTCGCCGTTGACGTAAACGTCGCAAATCTGATCCACTGCGCCGAAGTGCAACAGCACAATGCCTTTGTTGAAACCGACAGGCAACGTAAATGTACGGTTGTACCAAAGAAATTGTTTGGGTTTGAGCCTGCGATTTACCCCTGAAAGCATGCTTTCGGGTGAAAAAGGCACCAAAATGTCGCCGTCGTACACCGACGGTGTAACATCGTTTTTAGTTATGGCGTACTTCCACTTGCCGTTGAGATTCAAGTAACTTTTGCGGCGGAATTGCGGACGGGGATACTCGGGAAGAGGCTGTTCTCCGACGGTATCCGTCCAGGGCGTTGTCAAATTGCGTAATGCCATGGTTTTACTCCTTATTTTTTAATTGTAACACAAAAAAATTTCACTGTAAACAGACATTTTGTGTGCGAGATACACAAAAGTTTTTTGCCTGTTGCCTTAAATCGTTTTTAATGTCATTTGGCCGTAACGCATTTGTTTTCAAAACGTTTTGAGGGGTTTTGCCATATCATTTTTTACCATTTCATTCATGCGTAACAACGACACTTGCACCATTTGCAATGCCGTGCGTACCGACGGCGCCTGCAAGCAGAAAACGTAACAACAAACAAAACATTTGCAACTTGTCCTTTCCGTTTGAAAGGAATACAACGCCTGTAAAAGGAACACAAAATCTTGTGCGTGTTTACCTGTCTTCGGCAAAAACTTTCGACACAGTGCAAAAAAAAACCTTGTGCGTTAAAATACGCCGTGTCGCAACATAAATTTACAAACAGCCTGCAAAATGCAACGAAACTACCGACTTGTGCAACACAAATTTCCAAAGTTGCAAAAGGCATAACCAATGCCGAATTTACGGCAAACTTATTGCAACAAAAAAACAGAGGCGAAAAACGCCTCTGTTTTTTCTGTAAATCTTGTTTTACTTTACAAGAGTCAATTTGCCCATGGCAATTCTGTTTTTGGTAGTTGCGTCAAACAGAATAATTCCGTTGCCGACAATTTCAAAAGCAACTTCTTCGTTTACTTTGTAGTCCACGCTGCCAAATGCAACGGATGTTACCACATCGTCGGCTACAGACATCTTAACCGTTGTTTCCATTCCTGCGGGAAGAGCGGCATACACGGTGCCTTTGAGTTCTCCCTCTTCCAAACGCACAAATTCCGGACGGACGCCCACGATAACCTTTCTTACGTTGTCGGGAGTAACGTCTGTTTCTGCTGTCGCTGCCTGCTCGCCTGCCGTTGCAACCTTTGCCGCAGGAAGTTTTTCTAAAACAATTTCGCTGTCGGCATCAAAGGTGAAGGTGTGTCCCAACGTTTGCACGGTAGCCTTGTTGCCTTCCACCGTGGCTGTGCCGTGAAGGAAGTTCATTGTGGGGTTGCCTACGAAATCGGCAACAAACAGGTTGTTGGGCTTGTTGTACACTGTGAGAGGAGGGTCGTACTGTTGAAGTACGCCTGCGTTCATAAGGCACACTTTGGTTGCCAACGTCATTGCTTCCAACTGGTCGTGCGTTACGTACACGAATGTAGAATCGGTGTCGGCATGCAAACGTTTGAGTTCCGTGCGCATTTCCAAACGCAGTTTAGCGTCCAAGTTGGACAAAGGCTCATCCATGAAAAGTACTTTCGGCTTTGGCGCAAGTGTACGGGCAATGGCAACACGCTGTTGCTGTCCGCCGGAAAGTTCGCTGGGATAGCGTTTTTCAAACTGCTCGATCTTGAGCATTGCAAGCATTTCGTCAACACGCTTGCGAATGTCCTCTTTGTTCCACTTGAGGTTTTCCAAACCGAAAGCAATGTTCTGATACACCGTCATGTGCGGCCACAAAGCATAGTTTTGGAAAAGGAATCCTATGTCACGCTTGGCGGGGGAAATGTTGATGCCTTCCGCAGCGTCGTACACCACCGTGTCGCCGATGGTGATGCGTCCTTCGGTAGGCGTTTCCAAACCTGCAATCATACGCAGCGTAGTGGTTTTACCGCAACCGGAAGGACCAAGCAAAGTGATGAAGTCACGGTCTTCTATTACCATATTGAGGTCGTCGACCGCAACAAATTTGTCAAATTTTTTAGTAACGTGTTCAAGTTTTATTTCCGGCATAATTATTAACCTCCTACGCCTTTGTCGATACTAGCACCTGTAAGTTTGTTGACAACGAAGTTGATGACCAAAACAACCAAAATTATCAACAGGTTGAGGGCATTTGCAGATTGCGACCACCATTGTTGCCAGTTTTCCAGCAACGTTGTCAGCAACACCGTAGATCCCGACGCCAACAAAGTGAACAACGAAAGTTCACGCATGCAGGACGTGAAGGGAAGCAGGTAGCCCGACATGAACGTCGATTTCTGAATGGGGAAGATGATGCGCAACATGCGCTTCCACCAAGGCACGTTTACTATGAGAGCAGCCTCTTCGATTTCATTGGAAAGTTGCAACATTGCGTTGATACCGCTACGGGATGCAAAGGGCAGATACTTGATGGAACCCACCAAAATGAGAATGAAGAAGGTCTTTGCAATTCCAAAAGAAGATCCGATAGCAAGGAATGCCGCACCCATTGCCATTGAAGGCATAAGGTAGGGCAAAAATGCGAAGTTGTCGGCAAGTTGTGCAAGTTTGGTGCCTCTGCGTTTTGCCACTGCATAACCGATGAGAATACCCAACGTACCTGCAATCAATGCGCAGGAAATTGCCAGCAACAAACTGTTTTTCAACGCCGTCCACATCTGAGGTTCAAACAAGATACCTTTCAAACCGTTGTTTGCAGTGGTAGTCGTTTGCGAGAACCAATACTCCAAAGTGAAGGTGCTGTAATCGCCGGGAATGACGCACATGCTTTCCAACGCAAATGTTACAAGCGGAAGAATGGAGCAGAAGATGCACAGCAAAACAAGCACTACGGCAATGACGTACTTCCAAGGTCCCATTTTGATGTAACTTATCTGTCCGCTTTTGCCGGTAACGGTTGTGAAGGACTTTCTCTTACCGGTAACGTATTGGTTGATTGCCAAAATGGTGATACCGAAAATTATCATGAACACAGCCATGATGTAGCCCTGTCCGTACCAACCGCTGTTGACAAACTGTTTCATTGTCGTTGTCAACACGGAAAATCCCTTGGAACCTCCCAAAAACTGAGGTACTGCGTAGGCACTCATACTGCTGGAAAACACCAACAGGAATGTGGACAGCAACGCAGGCATAACAATGGGAAGGGTGATTCTCCAAATGATTTTTGCACGGGAAGCCTTCAAAATGGTTGCCGCCTCTTCCAGGTTGGCGTCCATGTTACGCAAAATTCCGCCGATAAGAATGTAGGCAAAAGGTGCGTAGTGAAGTCCCAAAACTATTGCGCAGGGAACAAGTCCGTACACAAATCCTTCGGAAACCTTGATTCCGGTGAAGTTGTACAACATTCCTCCGGTGAAAGTGCCGATGTCGGGGTTTTGGAAAAAGTTTTTCCAGAATGACGCCAGCGTCCAGGAGGGCATGATGTAGGGGAAAATGAATATGGCAGAGAGAAATTTTTTGGCTTTCAAATCCGTTCTTGTGATGAGGAAAGCCACCACTCCGCCGTAGATAATTGCAATTACGCTTGCCAGCAACGACATCAGAACTGCGTTGAGCAAGGGTTTCCAGAAATAGACGGTGCTCATATCCGAGAACAACATTCTGTACCAGTGGAATCCCGTAGCGGAATTCAAGGTAGAGCCTGCAAGTTCGGGGAACATGAGTTCGGCAACGTGGACTTTGAAGGTGTCAACCAACAGCAGTATCAGAGGATACAGCGTAAAGAAGCCCAGCACAATCACCGTTACTACCAAAATTATATTTGCCGGCTGCGTAAAGAAGGCTTTCATCCAGTTGAGAAATTTTCTTTTACGGCTTACGCCCAGTAATTCAGGCATAGTGTCTCCTTTTTAATGAAAGGGGGGCAAGTATTAACCCGCCCCCTCAGTAATGGCTGTAAAAACGTTAGTCTTTTTTGTCAATTTCTGCCGTTACGAAGTCTACAACGGTTGCCTTGTTTGCTCTGATGTAATCGGGATCTTCGAATACAAGGATATTCTTCCAGAAAGCCAATGTTTCGTCGCCGTCGTTAACGCCGATGTCGCTGTTGGAGGAGTAAGCACCGATGTCGGAACCCCAAGGTTCAAATCCTTCTTCCGTCATAAGGTATTCGATGAACAGCAATGCCGTGTACGGACGGGGACCGTTTGCCGCAACCTGACAATACATAGGATACATGAATCCTGCGAACGGATTAATTGTTACGTATTGGTCGTTTTCCTTAACAAACGCACCTACCTGAAGGTTAGAAGCGACAACGGAACTGTCACGAAGTTTGGAAAGCACGAACAAACCAATGTTGCCGGCATTTTCCGTCTTGCTGAGTTCTCTTGCCATTGTCGTGTCGCTGTCGATTGCGAAGTTGGCATTTGCAATAAATTCTGCAACCCACTTGTAACCTGCATTCTTGTAGGAACCGAGTTGAATGTCTTTTCCGTAGTATGCTTTGTAAGCTTCGGCAAGTTTTGTTGCCCATGCGTCGCTTGTGAGCATGATGAGGAAGTTCATGTTAACTTGTTCGAGACTGGGGCTCTTGAAGAATACCTTGCTCTTCATGGCGGGTTCCGTCAACTGCCAAACGTTGGTGATGGAAGGAACATTGTCGCCTGTGTTGTTCCAGATGAACAACTTGTTGATGTACTGTTGAACAAGGGGAACTTGTCCTTCTGCGTCAACCTTGCTCTTCATGGATTGAGGAACGTAGTTGATGAGCATCTTTGTCTGTTCTCTGTAAAGAACGAGTTGCGCACCGTCCTGAATCATAACCATGGAAGCGCCTTTGCTGTTGTTTGTGGAAGCGTATTCGCTTGCAAGAGTTGTGTAGATTTGGCTGTCGTTCATTTTGGAACCTAAAGCATTATTTTCGTTAAGACCAAGTTCTTGTCCATACTTGGCAACGAAGTTCGCCATAGCGGTAGTGATACGGGAAGTGTTACCGTACGCGCGGAAATCGCCCGTTTCTTCCTTGGCCTTTGCGTAGATTTCGTCCCACGTCATATCCTCTGCTGCAGCCACAAGTTCGGTAGTTGTGCCTTCATTGGGTTTGCAGGCAGCAAGAACGAAAACGCTGGAAACGATGAGTATTGCAGCAATCAAAATACTTAAGATTTGCTTTTTCATTTCTTTCTCCTTTTACAATTTGTTATTATTCAAGCCTTCTGCAGGCTGTGAATTCATTTCAACTGACTTTTTTCCATTGTCTGCGTGAGTGTTTCAAAGGACAAACGCAAAAATTGTTCCGCAGTCAGTTTGCGGTAGTAGCGACTGGTTTCGTTGCAGTAGGATTCCAGATTGATGTGCCTTACGCCAAAATGTTTCAGACGTTCAAACACCTTGCCGAAATCCACCACGCCTTCGCCTATCAGATGATGTTGGTCGGGTTCGTTGCCGACGGGACCGATGTTGTCGTGTATGTGAGTTGTTACCAGCATTTTGCCGTACTTTTCCAACGGTTGCTCGTTGGGCGTGTAACAGTTTGCATGACCGCTGTCAAAACAAAATCCGATTGCACTGTCGTTGAAATGTTGCAAAATGTAGTCGTTGTACCGCAAAAAGCGGGTGTTTTCGATGGCAATTACGATACCGTTTTTGTGTGCCGAATCCAACATTCTGGAAAAATTGTCCAGTCCTTTTTGGTTGGGTTCCGCCGTTATCAACTTTCGTGTGAGGTGCAAAACAAGATACTTGATTTTTCTTTCGCCGCATTCCTTGCAGGCGGAGTCAAATTGTTTTACGTAACTTTTGCCTTCCTCGCCGTCCATCCAAAGCCAATGTGCGTTTGTGGAAGGAAAATGACAGGTTACCACGTCCAGACCGTTTTTGACGGCACAGTCGTACAAGTCAAACCGACTTCCGTCGGTATCCTCGAACTCGTCGCCCCACCAAAACATCGTTTGGTCAAACCCTGCTTCCTTGATAAGTTTTAAGCGTTCCGATGACGGCACGTCGTAAAAGCCGAATCGGAAATTTTGTCCTTTTGTAACGTTGCTGAAAGACATCTTCACAACCTTCTGTCACTTCTGCCAACTATAGTTAAAATTTATATATGTCGGTAATATTTTATATCTTTAATAAATTGGTTTGTCAACCTCGTTTACCGCACTATGTTGTACAGCATTTACCGTCGAATGTCAATACCTGCCGTGTTAAATAAAAAAATGTTGAGAGTTTTACTTTTAGTGCAATATTTTTGTTAAGTGTAATATATTTTTATATAGTGAAAAAGTAAAATCAAATTTTTCCCACAAAATAAAAATTCACATTTACAACAGCGAGAAAGTTGTAAGTTTCATAAAAATTTACGAGGGGAATTGTCCTAAATGTATTTGCAAAGAGAAAATTGTTTTGCATAAATGTGTTCTGCAAATGTATTTTTTACTGAAATTCCGATGCTAACGCCACGTCAAAAAACTGCTTGCACCGTTATCTGCTTGCACCGTTGTACATTTGTGCCGTGTAGTTGGGCTGTGTGCAAAGGGTTGCAAGTTACCTTGTACGCCACGTTAAAAAAACAAAAACGTAAATTGATTGAGATACTTTGCTGTAACAAGAAGTTGCACGGCAGTTTCTTCTTGTGCACAGGCAACGTTTTGCCGAAAGAGTCAAATTTCACGCCAAGGCAAACAGACAACAGTCAAACTGTTGAAAAGATACGTGATGTGTGTTATCATGTAGAAAAGGATGTGAAAGAAATGAAAGCAAAATTTTTCAAAGTTTCGTTGCAACAGTTTTTGCCCTACGGCGACGAAGAAACATACGAAAGCATACGTATGCCCAAAAGAGCGACCACGCAAAGCGCAGGCTACGACTTTTTTGCCACGCAGGACATAAATTTACAACCTGGTCAAACGGTTACCGTTGCCACCGGTATCAGGGCGGTAATGCCTGCGGACTGGTGTCTGATGATTTTCCCACGCAGCGGATTGGGGTTTAAGTACCGTTTGAAACTCAACAACACTGTGGGAATTATCGACGCCGACTACGCTCAATCGGAAAACGAGGGGCACATTTTCGTGCGCATGACCAACGAAAGCGACAAAACGCTGTTTATAGCCAAAGGCACGGCATTTGCGCAGGGCGTGTTTTTGCACTACCTTCTCACCGAAGACGACGACACGACGGAAAAACGTAACGGCGGGTTGGGTTCCACTACCAAGTAGCAACATTCATTTTTGCGACAATGCATCGTTTTGTGGCAATATTTTCAAAGTTTTGCACCAAAATATTGCTACCGTATGCACAAAACCGGCACAAAGAAGCAAAACGCCCTCGGTGCTTTTCTAGGAAAACGGCACTGCGCCGTTGCTTTAACAAAACAAATTTTGACAAAAAAAGACGACTTTTAAGCCGTCTTTTTTTTGTTTATTTAATGCGAAAAAATACGCCGTGAGTAATTTGTTGAACATGCCGTGCGTAACAAAACTGACGTGTTTGTAACGTATTCAGGCAGTTGTGAGGTTGGCAACTTCAAACGAAAAAACTTGCTACACGCTTGTGCAATATCCAGCGACAACTTAATGCACGCAGGTTGCGTGAGGTTTTTACTGTATCAGGCGAAAATGTATGCAAAGTTACATGTAACGTTTGCTGTCGGCGAGCCGTAGAGTTGTGCATCGACGCCGTTGATTGTTACGCAATAGCCGCTGCCCACCTGCGCTCTTCCGCCGTACATGTACAGTCTGACGTACATCAGCACCGTGTCGCCGCTTTTCAACTGCTGTGCCGACGACCAGTTGTCCGTTTTGGTTGCGCCGTCAAATTTGGAAATGTAGTACACGTAAAGTGTGTTTGTGCCGTCGGTAAGATAGATGTTTCCCAAATCGCCCGACGCCGAGCCGAGAATGGCATTGCTCACATCCTCCACCGTTGCGCTTACGTAGGCGGAAACTGCCGTGGCGGAAGTTTTTCCCTGTGCCGCCAAAATGGCTTCGCTGACGGTGTAGGGGTCGTCGGCAGTGCCTTGATGTACAATATCCGTTGTACCGTCATCGGAAAATTGTACCTCCGACGTAAGAAGGTTGACATCGGTGCGGTTGTTTGTAACGACGTAATCCGCCAAAGAAAGGTTGTCGTTTTCCAACAGGAAATCACGGGTAATCAAACGGTAGTTGTAGATGTCTTCGCCTTCCTTGGTGAGGGGGACGGGGTCAAATCCGCTGGTGAAAGCGGAGGGGAAGTAGTCGTAATCTCTGTTGGCGTTTTGATGGAAAAGCAGATAGTCTATCAGTGCAACGGTGTAGTACTCGTTGTACTGTATCGCCCTGCCGCTGACACGCCAAATTTCGTTGTAATTGCTTTCGTACAGTATGTCGCTTCCCTTAACCTTGGCAATGTACACCTGGTTGTCGAAGGGCAACGCCTGGTACAAATCGGAATAGGTAACGGCGTAAGATATGCCCGAACGTCCGCTGTTGACCATGGCAAGGTCTATCGCTCCGTACGTTTCCTCGGCGTAGACGGCAATGGCGTGGCTGGCAAGACGGGGAACTGCCGTTTGGGAATCCAGCGAACCGTCAAAGGTGGCAAGCACCCTGTTGGCTTCTTCTTCCACAAGGCTGTTGGAATTGTCCACAAGTTGCTCCACCGTCAGTTTGTTGGGCCAAGTGTAGTCGTAGGATATGTTTTCCACCTTTTGGCTGTCGACGTTTCCCCTTTCGTCCACCGACAGTTGAATGTGCGAAACGTAGTTGCCGTAGGAACCGCCCTGTATGAACGGCACCCCGTTGACTTCGCTGTCCTCACGGTAATGCGTGTGAGCGCAAAATACGGCGTCGGCGTACTCGGTGATGTCGAAACCGTCAATTTCCAAAAGGGAATCGGCATCGGTGTGCGCACTGACCACCACCACGTCGCAATTTTCCTCGTTGCGCAGTTCTTCCGCCAGGGAAGGTATCACTTCGGCAGGATTTTTGAATCCTATCGTCTGCACGAGTTGGGAAGATATGGAGGTTATCTGCCTGTCGCCTATCACGCCGATGATGCCCACTTTTAAACCGTTGTCCAACGTTTTTACAACGTAAGGTTGGGCAATTTCCGAGGCAAA
>ULNH01013261.1_pt1 | contig 24996 bp, 21 predicted proteins | sample 1951871 | NCBI WGS metagenome assembly ULNH01 (sample SAMEA4835572, study PRJEB28245) | human gut metagenome | biome: gut microbiome; material: fecal sample | place: Denmark | collected 2008 | reverse complement strand
CAATTTTGTGCACGATGATTGACAAACCGTCAAATGATGTCATTATTATTATATGTATGTTCGTGTACAAATCTAGTGTACACGGACACTTCTTATCATTAATTATAAGTTTTTCATCGATTAATTTTGTTTTTATTCACTGTCTACTTTAGAGACATCATATCAATATGTAATACCAGCTAATCTTTTTGCTTCTGCTATATGCGGATTAGGATTAAGATTAAATGAATTAGGATCATCTGTCTCTAATGGATTCCCTCCATAAATATCACCTACATAACTTGTGTTGGTTGATACACTCCAACTAGAATACGCTGGAAATCTAGTTTTTAAATGATTAGATACATCACCATAAAATAATTTACCCTCACTTCCAGAAGGAGCACTAGCCGGTCTAATATCATTATCAATATAATATTGAATCAATTCTTCCTCTCTTAAATCCAAATTCCAAGTTTCATATTTAGAAACAAACTCCTTGTTGCTTTCTTCTTCTGCACTTACTATTAGAGTGCTATTAATAGAAATTGACCAAGTATCATCATAAACATTATTAAAATTTTTTTCATATTATTCCTCATCAACATATTTTAATAATAATCTGGAAGGAAAAGAGTATTCAGTTACAACGTTCCCATCTATAGTAAAGTTTTTTATGGATAAAAATATTTGATCTGCTTTGAAATCACACTTGTCCTCAGAATAATAATTAGAATTTTCAATTTCTAAAACCATTATAATAAAGGAGTTTTCACATTTTATTAAATTTGAAACATCTAATTTAATGTGATACCTATCAATTTGATCGCCAACTTTTCCATAATATTCAAAAGTACAATAAATATCTTCTTCCTTTTCGTTTTCAATTAAAAAATCAACATAATAAGATTCATTATTTTTTCTATTGATTAATATATTAGTATCTTTGTTTTCAATATTGTCTTTACTAAAATCTAAAGATATATATTTAATGTTAATTTCATTATAAAAATTAAAACTTTCTCCCGAATACTCATATTTTCCTTCTTTAAAAGTAAACCTTTCTTTTTTATAGCAAGAAGTCAATACGAGGCTAAAAAGCAACACACCCAATACTAAAAATAGTTTGCTAAATTTCTTTATCATAAACTCAACTCCTTTTTTATATTGCATGCAAAAAACTCTCTTTAGTCATCACCTAAAGAGAGTTTATATCTAATATCATATTTATCCCTTAGGTAATTTAATTGAAAACTATCAAGGGTGTGGAATCTCACCACACTTATAGTATATCAAAAAAATTATCTAATTTCAATTATTTTGAGGATTTTTTTCTTTTTCAATTTTGGTCTCACATCATTGACAAATCAACATCCTATTATATTTCCTGTTATATCTCTTTTATAGAAGTAATTCCCCTCACTCGTTGTTACTCCTATCAACATGTTATCTATATCATATGTGAAATCTAATGTAATTGTTTCGTTAGTTATTTCTTTCTTCATCGATATGATGTTTGTTCCTTCTAACTTATATGTTGTTTCTTCATGTGGGGTTATTTTTTTCCATCTTATTCCCTGACTGTTATATTTATATTCTATCTCATCTGTATTAATGTTTGTTAGTCTATTTCCTTGCCACGTCAAGCTTTTACTAATTCCTTTTATTTTCATTCTTACTGGATAGAATTCATTATTTGTTTGATATTCATATGTATCTACTATCTGATTTGTTGTTAAGTTCTTTAACTGTTTTAGTTTGTTTTTTATAACGTTATCATATATATATTCTTCTTTGGTTATTAGTCCATTGTTTTGATATAGTTCTTTATATTTTATGTTACCATTAGGATAATATGTATATTTTTTAGTCGTCGTATCATCTAGGCTTTCTTCTATCAATCTATTAAGTTTATCATATGTGTAAGTATTTGTTTTTTCTCCACTACTAGTTCTAAAAGTTTTACTCGTTATATTTCCTAATGCATCATATGTATATGATATTGTTTCAGGGTTTGTTTCTGATATAGTTTTATAGTATTCTTCACTCGTTATTCTGGTTTTAATATAATTATATTTAGTTTTACTTTCATTATCATCTATGATTATTTTTTTATTTCTTATACGGCCGATTGTATCCATATCGTTTCTTACTACTATCGTTTTCCCTTTTTCAAATATCGCGGATATTTCTTTGTTTTCTGCTAGTTTGGTTTTATATGCTAGCATCTCTATGCAGCCGTTTAATGCTTCTATTCCTGTTGAGGTTTTTCCCAAATATATTGTACTATTTTCTAACGATATTGTTCTTGTTATATCACATACAACGTTGTTGATGTTATCTAAATATACTTGTATTTCATTTGTTCCATATCGTATGAATAGATGATGCCAATTTTCATCATTTATTACTATGTTGCTGGTGCTGGTATATCCTCCACTAACATTTCCTACTAGTTGGTTGCCGCCACTACCTCCTATTACTACATTATCCTCTTCATCTAAATAGTTTTTATCTTCTTGTACTTTTAAGGTGTTACCTACAAATTTTATCTTTAAAATTCTATTTTCTTCTGATATCATTTCTAGTAATGTTCTATTTCCTGTGTATCCTTGATCTATCCTAAATCTTACCGCTACTGCTCCACTTTTTGTTGTTGGCAGTTTGTATGCTAAAGCACTTGCTTTGTTCCCTGCTAAACTTAATGTTTTACTGTAACTTCCAAATACATGTTTCTTCGATGCTTCATCATACATAAAGAGTCTCGCTTTGTCTAAAGCGTAGGATTTATCAACCGGCGCTGTCTTACATGGCATTATTCCTTCAGCTGATTTTAATGTGCCATTTAATGTTATTACATCATACCCCGCATACGTCTTGGCATCATAATATATTGTGGCATTTGATTTTTCTGGTACTTCTTTTGATAAATATCTCATTCCTTCTTCATATATTCCTTTGAAATCATCCGCTTGATAATTGTATGTTCCAAAAGACATAAAACAAATTCTTAATGGCATTTCTAAATCTGTATTTGGTGCGGATGAAGGTACTGATGAAGTAAGCGATGTGGTTGTCGATTCTTGATGCGCTACCAATAAGTAGTCCATTAAATCGACACTTTCATCGATATTTACTTCTTCACTCATCTCACCATTTAATATGATACACGCTTTATATGTTACTATCTCTCGCGTCTTTCCTTCTATTGTTACTTCTGTAACAATTTTTTTCATCTTTATTCCTACTAGATTCCATTCATTTAATTTTACCGTTCCCCTACTCGTTACTTTTACTGTCCCTTCTTCTGTTTCATAAATCACTTTACCCGCATTTGTTATCCATATACTAGATAGTGTTTCTACGCCATTTTCTTTCTTTTGGGCGAACGATAAAAGTTTCTCTTTGTGATATTGTACGGTTGGCTTTACAAACATATAGAATGTTTTGTTGTTCTTAAATTCTTTTTTCCAACTCTCTTTTCCTTTATTCTTGTTAAATGTATTTACTTCGTATGATATAAAATCATAATTATCCATCAAGCTGAAGACTTCCATCCCTGTAGTAGCGTCATGCTGTCTTGAACAAGTGTCAAGATCAGGTGTCGCCCCAAAGAATCCTTGCGCACCATTGCTACTTACCACTATTTCATCACCATATAGTTTGGCTATGCGGCTGAAATATCCTTCACGCGAATATTCATTTAATTCATAATCATAGGCGTAATCTACCGCACTTACTGCTTCATCATTTTTGTATATCGCCTTTTCAATATTCCCCATTCCATCATATGAGTATTGTATCTCATCACCTTCACTCGTAACCATCTTGATGAGTTTTCCTTCCATGTCATAGGTGTAGTACGTTGTTATATTCGTTCTTTTATCTTTTAATTCATATATATTCCCATTTTCATCATACCCATATTCCGCTAGTATCTGGTCGTTTAGTTTCGCTTTTATTACTTGTCCTATTTCATTATATTCAAATTCATAGTTCCCCCCGTTTTCTCCTACTATTCTTTTTAACATTAACCCTTTTCTATAACCATCTACTAAACTATCATATTGGTATTGTTCTAAATGTTTATTACCATTTTTTACTCCTGTTACTCTACCAAAGGTATCGTATGCCGTGTTATATATATCATCGCTATTTGCTTGCAGGGTGGTTATATATCCGGCTTGGTTATATGCAGGCGTTTTGCTGCTTTCTTCACTGTTTACGGTGGCTCCTACTTTGATTAATTCTGATTTTTTGTTATATGTATAATTTGTTTCTAAATCATTTGAATTTATTATCGCGGCTAATCGGTTCAAATTATCTTTTTTTATTACCATTTGATTCCCAAATTCATCGGTAATAGTTTCTTCTTTAGATTCCGCATCGTAACATTTACGGTTTAATATTTGCTCGTTTGCTTTAGTCGTTATTTTCGATGTCGTTACTCTATCATCACTATCATATCCAAATTCTATCATGTTGCCGTTTAAATCTTTAATTTTAATTAGATTCCCTCTCGTGTTATATGTGTACTTATAATACGTTCCGTCCATCAAATATATCTCTTTTATTTTGTTATCACTATCATAAAAAATTGTCGTCGCTGTGCCATCTTCTCTTTTTATGCTCGTTATGTTCCCTCTTTTATCATAACTGTAATATTCGCTGAAGGTATCTTTATATAATTGTATACTATCAACTAATACTTGAACATCTCCTTCGTAATATATCCCTACCTTTATTTTCGTATAGTTGTCTTCGGCTGTTATTGATCTTGTTAATACTTGCCAGTTTTCTTGATATTTTTCAAAACTAAATTCGTAGGTCTTAGTTCCTTTATTTTCATATACAAAACTAACAAACGCTCCCAGTAACATATTGCTGGTAAAACAACTCTGCACAAAACAACTGAATATAAATTGGTCTTTCGCTGTGCCTTCAATCGGGATTTCTTGTGAAATCGTTCGATAACCACTATGCGGTACATCTGCTGATGATCCTAAACCTGTTCGCGGCGCTATTTTTAAAACCTTTCTGCCAAGCATACTTGGATGACCACTTTCTTCATCAACCTGTACTCTCGTTACTTCGGCATTATCAAATCCACTATCTGTAACCCAGTGTGTTGGTAAATTGTTTGACGTCGCTTGTTCCATATATCCATTCTTCACTAGATTGCTTCTCGTAATGTATGCTGAATCTGTTAGTTGTAAGTCATCAATGTAAAATACTGTACTTATGTGATTAGCCGTTATCGTTACTTTTACCCATTCGGCTTCTTCAGTATTTGCTTCTTCGATATCGTTGATTTCAAATTTATACCACCCTTCATTGTTTCTATTTAAGGTTGCGGTCTTTTCTTCTGCTACATTACTCGTTTCTCTTTTTATCGATACTTTTATCTTTATCTTCTCTATTTCTTCTAGCGTTAATTGTGGGTGCTTGATAAAACCTGTTAAAGTATACGTTCCTTTTCTTAAGTTATGGATCGTTTGTGATAGATTTACTTCCTCTGTTCCATCTGAGGTTATCTTTAAACATTTCTTTCCTATTATTCCCCCTGTTACTATCTCTATCTTTGATTTATTATAGTTTGCTTCTTTTTGCCAAACGGATGATGTAGTTATTTCTTCCTCATTTTCAAAACTATGATTCTCTAGTAAATTCCGGGCGTTATTTTGAACTTTGGATACACCGATTAGTTTTCCTCCCCCTCTTTCTCCTACTTCATCATAATTGTACGCTATAGATCTTCCCTCATCATCCATTATCATTATTACTTTTCCATAATTATCAAAATAATAGTATAGTGTCTTCCCCATTCGGTCAGTAACTTCAGTATTTTTGGTATTATATTTATAATTTACACGATATTTGTTTTCCGTATCATCTATATTATATAAACCAACCGTCACAACTTTATCGCCATTTCTACTTATATTTAAATGTTGACCCGTTAAGGTATCTTCTATTTTTATTAGCTCGTTATTATTATTATTAAAATATAATTTCACTTCACTTAACTTTTCTATAGGTGTATCTGTATTTGATCCTGTTGCTGGCGACTGATTATATATCGTTATTATGATAACGTTGTCGCCTTCTTCCGTCCTAAATGTTACACATTTTTCTGAACAAGGTAATGTTACCTTTTCGAGATATCCTTCACCCGTATAGTTAAACAACATCTTTTCTTTTTTCGTATTATCTATTTTTTCTAATTTCGCACCATTCCAGTAATATTTCAATGTATCTTTCTTTGAACTTTCTATTAATTCTATTCGCGCGTTATTGTCATCAAAGTTTAGCTGCATATGCGTATCATATTTATCGTATACATGCATCGTGCTATTCGTTCCATTATTAATTACATATAAATATGAGTAATCAAAATACGATATATATACGTCCTCCCTTACATTATAATGCTTGATACCTAAATCTTGTAAAACGTATTTCTTAGTACTCTCTTCACATTCAATCTTTTTATAATAATTCCTAAACCCACTCGCATCTTCTAATATATAATAGTCGTCGGCACTCTCTACCTTATAGTGAAAATTAGGTACTAGCTTTTTCTTTAAATGCACGATATTATCGGTTTTTTCAGAGTTTTGATAAACTGAAAAAGTTATCGGCATTTTTCTATCAAAACTATTTAATAGATTTATCGCGTATACCGCTTTCCCTGTCGCTAAATTGACTCTTAATTTACCATTTCTTCCTATTTCATATTCATCGTATTTATATACCCCATTTAAACCTGATATATCTGTTAATGTTGCGACACACACTTCCCCACTTTCTTTTAAATAGTTTGGTGAATATACTTTAAAATCATCACAACTTATTCTTAAACTAAAAATTATCCCTATCATAATTGTTGAATTTTCTTCTTTTTCCCCTTTTAAGGCATTCGTTATATCGAGCTTTCTACATTCTCTTCCTGGCGTAACGGTTAGTGATGATCCCTTTTTTTCTAACACTATTCTATCAAGAACCTCTTTTTCTTCTGTCGTCTCTTTCGCTAACCTTATTACTGAACTATCACTTATATCCGTACTATTGTACTTTACTACTTTTACTCCTATGTTAAAATAAGCATTGCGGTAATATAGGTTCATGTATAGTTGATTCACTATTTGATTCTTCTCTAACCCTTTTAATCTTATTTTCACAAACAGTATATCACCGTCTTTTATCCTATCAAAATACTCGCTATTTAGTATGGGAACTGCTACTTTTTTTCTCTCCCTTACTAATTTTGATTCTATTTCTATATTTGGCTTATTTGTCTTATTACTAAATATTCTTATCATTTTTCTTTTCTTCCTTTCTTTTTCCTTAAATTAATGTAGTTATGTTTTCCATTTCTCTCAAATCAAGATTCTCCATCGCGTGGGTGAAATCTAACAAATCTACTGTTTGATTAAGTTTTTCACTTAAATACTCTTTTAAAATTTCGGCATTTTGATTTTTTTTATAATTCGTGACATTCTCATTAAATATTATCAGCAAATCTACATCACTCGTTAGTGATGTTTTTTCTTTTGCGTATGAGCCATATAAATAAAGTTTTTTTACACCATATTTGTTCTTTATAACTGAAACATTTTCTTCAATCGTTTTTATTATTTTTTCTTTATTTAATGTTGGTGATGCTTTAAATGGTTTATTCGTCGCTTCCATTTCCATATATATATACATTAGTTTATCTATATTTTTTTCTTTAATTGCTTTAAAATAAGGTTTATACACATATTCATATGGTATCACTACATTTCTCTTCTTCTTAAGCATCACTAAATTTGCGATCATAAAAGCAAATTCTATTTTTCTTGTTCTTACATTTTTTAATACCTCTAAATGCATAAGGGCTGCTAGATAGTGTGACGATTCATCGTAGTTTCGGTAATAGGTTTCTAAGATATTTTTGATTTTTGCCTCCCTTAATATTTTCCCTGTTAATAAGTAATATGCGCGTTTTATGATGGTTGTACTAAGTATTTGGTTTTTATTATTTATGATATATAAATAGGCTTCAGCGAAACTTTTGACTTCAAGTTCTGCTTTGGTTTCTGCTTTATAATTATCTAATATAATGAGTTTTGCACGCTCATGAGGTAAATCAATTTTTTTCATTTTAGATACATATTCAACCAATCGATAAAAAAATTTTATTTCCATTTCATTATTTACTATCATTATTTTTATTCTCCTTTCTTTTTTATTTGTTTTACTATTTGATTTGAACCAGTAGAACAAGACCCACTCATTATTCCTATTTCTAAGGCTATCCACATATTTTCAACATCAAATATCATTTTAGGGTCTGTTATATATATCACTACTCCCATTACTCCTCCACATAGTGCTACTAGTATGGGAATTATTTTATACCATTCTTTTTTATTTTTAAATATTACTTTGTATATCTCTCCTATGATATAACAACACCCTGCAATAATTGGTACACTCAGATAATTCATTTTCATCTCTCCTTTCTTATTTCCTAAGTGTCATCTTTTTTGTAGAATTCATCAACTCTTTTCGTCACATTTGAAACTGACTCTTCCACTTTCGCGAGCCTTTCGGCGATGTTCCGATCTCGCTCTTCGACTTTCCCTAAGTTTTTTTCTACCCTATCAACACAAGCTTTGATATATCCGATGTCTGAAAACATTACCCCTTCTGTCTTCCCATCACTTTTTTGGCTTTCATTGTTGCTCCTTTTAAACGCTAAATATGCAAACACTATGCTTGATATTGACGCGATAAAACTACCTAGGGTTATTACCATTTCGATATTCATTTTTATCACCCCCTTAACTAAAAAAATAATATAATTTGTAAAAATATGGTTTTTTTGGTAGAATATAAGTACCAATGCTTATAGTTTTACACCAATTAACCACGCTAAAATTATATCTTGGAAATTAAAAAAGACCGGTCCAAATCGGTCCAGATTTCGGTCCTTTTCGGATCAGGGGGAGTTAGGAGAGTAATATGAATTTAAAAAATTATGTTGACATGATTATCAAATTAAAAGTTGAACCTAGAAAAAGTGACTTTTTATGTTCAATAGTAGAGGCTTTTATCAGAGACCCTTTCACTACTGAAATCGTTGAAAACCCTTTGTTAAAGTATGAAAACAACAATACTTTAAGAGCTATCTGTAATGGTAATAAATCACTTAGTAAAACTTGTGCTAGTGAATTATCCAACCTTTATGATAAAGATAAAATGATGAATTTCTTTTATAATCGGACAAATGATTTTGAAGATTTTAAACAAACTATTCTTAAGTTTGGGTTTGAAATTGAACGTAATGAAGAAAATGATGAAGATATACCTGCTACCTTAGCCGATTTACTCGCTAAAATATTTATTGATATATCTAATGGCTTTAAAGAAACTTATCCACCACTTAAAAAAGTTAATATTCATAGTTTAGATAAAGATGCTTTCAAAGATCTTTATATAAGTGAAGAATTTCTTCATATCAATGGACAAGCTATCGCCTTACCTGAGCATTTTATGGATGTAACTTCTAAAAATACTGATGACCTTTTATATGTAACAGAACTTTTCAAAGTATATAGTGAGTTAAGCGGTAAAGATATTAAAAGCGTTGCTGATCTTAAACTTTATCCTAAATTTATTGAACATTTCATTGAACAAAAAAGGTGTTACTATAAAGCAGAAGCAGCGTGCACGCTAGCTAAAATCCTATTTTCTGATGGTGATAAACATTTTGATATCTTAAAAGATGAAATCTTTAGCTCTGTATATGAAACATTTTTTGACCTTTCCTTAAAGGGAGGTTATCAAAGATTAAAAAACGTTTTAGAAATGGTTGTTAAAGCCAATCTAAATAATTCATTGTTGTTAAAAATTTCTGGTTTTATTACGGCTAAAGAAAAAAAAGGAATATGTCACATCTTAATTAATGAACGGCGCCTTAAGTCGTGGACTAAATAGATTATATTATCTACTTCAAAATATACGCAAAAAAAATATGTGGAGTTTATATTTCCACATATATGATACAAATGATAAAATTAAAAAGTATGGCTAGATTTTAAAGATTAAGCTATTAATAAATATAAATAAAAACTACTACCATTAAATAATGGTAGTAGTTTTTACTATTTGTTAACAAGACTATCTAATAGAGTGTTAATGTCTGATGGCGTTTTTTTAGTTGAACTAGTATTAACCGCATTATTTTCAATTAATAAAAGCATTGGAACATCATTGTCAAAATCACCATCTAATTCTTTACTGATAATGTCTTTTAAACTATTACGATATTTTAAAATATAAATTTTTTTAGCTTCTTTATCTTTTTTTGTATAATTGGCATACTCTAAAACTGATTTTTTAATTATATTGCTTTTGTAACTATCTTCTTGGTATATTAAAACATAGTAACTATTCGATGAGTTTTTAGGCTTTTCTTTAAGAAAAGAAGTCGCTGTTGTTTCTTTTAAATCTTTGATTTCTTTATAATCAAATGGTTTAGCAATTAGAATAATTGATGTTGTCAAAATAGCTACGAAAATAACTATTAGTGTGATAACATAAAATAACGACATCTTATTAATTTTTTTATTATTTTTATTAACAATATTACTCATATATTTCTTTCCTTTTACTATTTAATTTCTTTTTTTATGGCTGTTGCTCCGTCAAAAACTTCTACTATTTTACCTTTTTTTATCTTTATTAACACCGGTGAAGTTACTATTTTAACTTGATTGTAATCGGTTGCGTTAAGAGGTATCGTATTTTTACAATTATCTGTTGTAAAACATTTCCCTTTAATACCTTGATTTCGTTCTTCACTTGTATTAACTGTGTATACTCTAAATTTACCTGTATTATAATAATTAACAACTAAATCTTCAAGTGAAGCACAAACTTCACAACCATTACGGTGGATATATATATAATATACCCTCTCTTCCATACTTAACATTTGTTTATATCCAATATGTTCCATCGTACTATAATCTGTAGCTTTTACTTGATCCTTATGATCATAACTACAGCTTGTACTAAGTACTAATAAAAAAATAATAGTTAAAGTAAGGAGAAAAGATTTAATACTTTTTTCACTCATAACATCACCTACTTTAACTATTATAACACATTTTTATAATTTATTCAACTAATTGATTATGTTTTGTTATTTTTCTTTAGCGGTTAGTAAAGAATCACCAATTTTAATCATTTCTAAACTAGATAAAACATTTGAAGCAATCGTATATTCTAATCCTTGTTGGTAGAAGAAAACATTATTATCGTTAACAACTATGACGCCATCTCCCATTACGATTATATCTCCTTCGATATATGTGGTCGCTACTTCATCACCTTTTGTCACAAATTCTTCAACGATTGTAAATGAAGTTGTTGGACCATAATTCATTATTGCTGAAGTCGCACTAACATTCTCTTCTTTTAGGCTAACCCCTTCTGGAAAGTATGTTGGATAAGTTATCGAGCGTTCAAAATGTTCTTCAGCATCAACATATGTGAGGGCTACAGACTCAAGTACAGTTTTAGCATTAAAAATATCACTATTAAATTCAATATCCGTTTTTACATCGGTTACAACAAACCGTGTTATTAGTTTTTTGTTTTCATCGTAAACTTGCACTTCATCAGGATATCCTGTTTCTTTATTAAAAACAATTATTTGTGTACTTGGTAAAGCATTTTCGTGCATTTGGGCCTTTAATTCTACTGCTTGCTTGCCATCTACTTCCTTTTTTATTATTGCTTCATCCTTAACAATATCATTAGCGAGTGATTGGAAAATATATGGATATGATGAAGCATTAGGCCATTCACTTTTAATTTGAAAAGTTTTATTCAAACTAGGAATTAAAACACTTACTCCTTCGCTATTTTTAATAATTATTTGTTTATCATTCATATTGACATTATCAATTTCCACACGATAATTGTTTGGTTTTTGATAATATGAAGTAATTAAACATTCTTTTGTTCCACTTGGGAAAATGGTATATAATTTACCAGTAATTTTGTAACTATTAAGTTTGGCAACTTTTTCAGGAAATGACTCAACTGTTTTAGTCTTTTTACCACATCCTGTTAAAGAAAAACACGATACCACCGCTATTAAAATTACAACTAAACTTATTATTCTTTTTTTCATTTTATTAACCTCCATCAATTAATGATATGATAAATTATAATTCTTATGAATAAAACATTTAATATCGAAAAAAATAAATAATATAAGGAGGAATTTATGAAAACATTAAAATTAACAGCTTTAATTATTATGATTATTGGTGCTCTAAACTGGGGACTTATTGGTATGTTCAATTTTAATTTAGTTGCTTTTCTATTTGATGGTTTAAGTGTTGTAGTATCACGAATCGTTTATTCCCTTGTAGGAATTGCGGGAATTACAGCTCTTGTATGTTTGTTTGTACCAGATACTGATGTTGAACGTGATTATAGTGAGCATGATTATAAATTAAATAAATTTGAACATGAATAATTGAAATAAACGTAATACAATATTTGTATTACGTTTATTCTTTTTCTTTTTGAGAAATTATCATCTCATAGTATTTCATAATTTCACTCATACAGTGACTAATCCCCGATTTGGACATATTTTTGCCAAGTATTTTATGGGAAAATTCACCTAACTCTGCCAAACTAGAATCTGGATATTCTTTTCTTAAACGTATTGCATCTTGAAGTCTTCCTGTCAGTTTAGAAGTTAAATTATGATCTTCTAAATATTTTATAGCTTCTAACTGTTTTTGACAATATTTCAGTGATTTACTACCATTGGCGATATCACAATTCATCGTTCTGTTAACGTTATTGGCTAAGTCACGATAGATACGGGAATCTTCGAAATAAAGAACACCAACACTCGCACCAATATACGCTAAGAATTTGGATATTTCTTCACTTTTTTTAATATATAAGAGCGTTTGATTTTTTCTAGTTGTCAGTTTCGACTCTATGTTATTTTCGTTTAAGATTTTGGATACTAAAGATGCTATTTCGATTTTTCTAAATAATATTTCTAAATGATAACTACTTTTTTTAGGATCATTAACTGAACCTTTAGCGATAAATATACCTCTTACAAACGCAGATTTACAACATTCTCTTTCCAAAAGTTCATCATCTTCAACAACTGTGTCAAATGGCATAAGATGAAAATCATTAATAATCTCCTCGGCTTTCTCATCTATTTCCATATAATAAACACGATAATTATTTAATCCTTTTTTAGCTAAATAAGATATTTCCGGACTTATATCATAACCTTTTTTAAATTCTGGCAAAAGAAACCTTAAAAGACTAGGGAGATATGTTTTAATTACTACTTTTAGCTTGCGATTTGTAATTACTACCTCACTACTACCTTGAAGAATTCCCGCCATCATAGCTTTTTTACAACAGGAAAACATATCAAGCCCCATAAGTTCTTTTTTTACATCACCCGCAAAAGACATTTTTGCCTCTACTTCTTAACAGCTTTGATGATTTCAACCGCTGCTTTAGTACCCATTCCAACCGCAACGCTTATTTGCTTAATAGCATCTTTTACAACATCTCCTGATGCGAAAAGATTAGGTACAACTGTTAAAACCATATCAGTCGTTTTAATATAATTGGCATCATCTAATAGTTTATTATCATACTTTTTATTTAAATCATAAAGCATATTAGTAGCTGGAGATTTACCAATACTTATAAAGGCTCCATCAACTAATATTTCTCCTTCTTCTAAAATAATTTTTTCTAAATGTGTTTTTCCCTCAAAAGAGCGAGGTACTCCATTATGCATAATTATTTTAGGGCTAATTGAAGTAAGATTTTTTAATACTTGTTTTTCTGATATATCCATTAAATGAACTTCACTAGCGATATCAGTTAAGACCTGTAATTCTGTTTTAACTGATAAATCTTTGGCTATTAAGGCTACTTTTTGATCTTTATAAAGAGGTCCATCACAAAGAATGCAATAACTTATTCCTCTTTCATAAAATTTATCTTCATTAGGAATGCCTAGTTTTTTTTCAGCAATGCCCGTCGCAATTAGGATTGTTTTGGTCTTGAAGATTTCTGTTTTATCATACGATGATGCTTCAACCATAAACCCTTCATTATCTTGTATTATTTTAGTAACTGCTTCACTATGGTATGGAATATTAGTATCTGCGAGTTGATCGTTCATTTCAGTCGCAAGTTCCACTCCACTAATTGATTTGATGCCAGGATAGTTATTTATTTGATCAATACTTATTATTTTGCCACCAGGGGCCGATTTTTCGAGCACTGCTGCATTTATTTTAGTTCTTGATAAAGTTATAGCAGCTGATATTCCTGCAGGTCCTGCGCCAATTATTAGGCAATCATATTTTTCCATTTTTTATTTAACCCCCTTATTTTAAGCATTCTAATATCTCGATGGGTTTATCAACGATATAATCAGCGTTTATTTTTTCAAATTCTTTTCTAGTTGTTTTACACCAGGTAACACCGATTGTTTTAAAAGTAGGGAAAACTTTTTTAACATTTTCACCACATAAAATATCAAAAGCCGTATCACCTACCAAATATCCTTCAGTAATATTCTCACTTTGGATAAATGTAATAAGTCCCGTAGCATCTGGTTTAGGTTTTGGTAATTGCTCAACACCTAAGATTTTATCAAAGTCATTTTCTAAATCATTAACTTCTAAACCTTTTTGAATAGCAGAAGTCACTTTATTAGATACGATCCCTAATTTATAACCTTTTACTTTTAATGCGGTGAGTAGTTCTTTAATACCTTTAAAGCTTCTTACATATTTTTCTTGCATATCACTACTTAATGCCCGGTAATAATTAACAAGTTTTTTTACCTCTTCTTCATTTTTAGCATATCTTGCGAATGACTCATCAAGCAGTGGTCCAAAAAAACTATGAATTTCTTCAATCGTATAATGATAATTAGGTAATAAATCATCAAAAGTTTTTTTAGTTGCCATTTCAATCATTTTAAACGTATCCAAAATGGTTCCATCACAATCAAAGAAAACCCATTTATTCATTTTTTTCCTCATTTATGTTTTCACATTTAGATGCTTTTAATGCTTCCTTTTTAGCTTTTTTTAGAGCTTCTTCTTCAAACACTTTCTGAACTTTTGGTGGTATTACATCACCTTTCCAAATTATACCACCTTCATAAAGGAATTCTCTTGAACTTACTAAATGGTATTTAAATACTCTACGCAAAATTATAAATGCTAAACCTAAGGCGAAATATATAACCGATTGAATTTGTGCTATTTTAAAATTAACTCCAAAGATGGTTACTGGTAAAGCATCCGTTCTTAGAATTTCAATCAAAAAACGTAATACTCCGTACCACATACCATAGAAGCCAATCGCATCACCGACATAAAGCTTTTTAGAATGTTTTCTAATTAAAATGAAACCTACTGCACCAATTAAGTTAGGAACAGATTCAAAGAAAAATGTGGGATAGTAATAGCCACTTATTGCTTCGTTTGCCATATACATATTATCGATTATAAAACTTGGAACAAGCATATGTCTGAGAATTTCTCGTTGGTGAAAGAGTTCAGCATCCGTTAGAGCTTTTGTGTAACCGCCAACCAAAGGTCCATACGCTTCATGATTACAGAAATTTCCCCATCTACCTAATGCTTGAGCAAGCATAAAAACCGGTAGAACGATTTCAATTAATTCTAAAAATTTAATTTTTTTAATATAACAATATATTATTATAAAAATGATTACCGCAAGAAGAGACCCGTGTATCGCAAGACCTCCAGTGGTTAAATCAAACAATTCTTTTAAACCATTTAAAACGCCTTGTTGCCAGTAAGCTTTAGAAAAAATAGAATCCATGGTTTCAGGTGGAAAACTCATATAATATATTCTTCCTCCTAAAACACCAACTATTATTCCCCAGGTTACTCCCGTTGTAGTCGTATCCGAATCAAATTTCACTTTTCTTAGGAAAAAATAATATCCTAATAATGAACACACAAGTGCTCCACCAATTACAAATACCGCATACCATCTAATATTAAGTTTATCCGTTATTTTGATAAATATGGGATCGATTTGCTTAGGTACTGTATGAACTACATCGCTCGGTGCTTTATAAGTTAGACTCACAATTACATATATTAATAATAATAAACCTATAAAACTTAGTACTACTATAGCTGTTATTTTTCGACTTCTCTTATCAGTTTCATCTAACATTTGATTCATAATTCCTCCTATTGGGTACGATTTTTAAAGATATTAAAATTTAAGTGAAGATAATTTATTAAGAAACGTTTCAAAATTGTTATAACAATAATCACTGGTATTAAAACAAATAAACTCCTACATTCGACACCTGGCATAAAATAACAATATGCAACACTTCCGATAATCAATAATACTGAGATTGTTTGACCAAAAGTCATTAAGGCATAAAGAGGAAAGAAATAATAAATTATTTCACATGTCACAACCTCTATTAGCGTAAAACCAGCAAGATATATTAAAACTTTATAAAATGAATCAAAGGTAATAAAGGAAGTATATCCTAAAGCGGCTACAATAAGCCCCAAATTAAGGACTAAATAGATTAAGCAATTGATGATAGGATTTTTAACAAAGCGACTTACTAAATGTAATTTTGTACGTTTTTTACCATTTTCATCAATACTATTAATGAGATTTTGTAAATCCTCAAAATCTTTAATTTCTATTTTAGTTATTTCATTTTCAGCTTTTTCAATCTTTATTTTTTTAGGTGTTTCACGATCTTTTTGTTCTTTGTTAGGATCTTTTTCATTTAACATTTATATATCCTCCCATACACTTTTTATTAAATTAAAATATATTTTTATTTTGTGAAAGTTTCTCCGTTAATGGTATTGATAAGAAAACGATTCCTATCACAACACCAATCATATTACATATAATATCAATTATATCAAATACTCCAAGACGTAAAATATATTGTAAAGCCTCAAGCACAATAATTGTAACAATAGCTAATAGGATCTTTTTTATTAATCCTATTTTATTGAAACTAGAAAGAATAGCTCCAAGTGGTATAAAAAGTAAGATATTGCCTATTAAATTAATGAAGACTATTCTATTAGTAAAGATAAGATTTTTCCACTTGATAATATAATCGATATCACTGATAATCTTTTCATTCAAACGCGATCTATTAAATAGAACTATTATAAGTAATAATGCATATACCGGCATTAATAAATAAATTATCTTTTGATACCCTAAAAACAAAAGAAATGTCATATATATTACCACACCAGTTAAAAAGAGCCAAATGATATATATCACTACTTTCTTTTTTAAAAAGAGGAGGGTATTTTGCCAATCTCTTGTTAAAAGCATAAGTATCAAGATAATTAAGATAATTGAAGTTGTTATTTTAATTATTTTCTTTACCATATTATACCACACTTATTTGAAAAAGTCTTCTATAAGTATAGTATTCTAATTGTTTAAAATAATTATTCCAATATTTTCTTGAGAAACATCCCCGTATATGATTTTTCTACTTTAGCTATTTCTTCAGGTGTACCACTCGCAATGACTGTTCCACCTTTTTCTCCACCTTCAGGGCCTAAATCAGTTATATAATCTGCACTCTTTATAACATCTAGATTATGTTCAATGATTATGACCATCGCACCATCATCGGCAATTTTATTTATCATTTTAATTAGACGGTTAACATCATCTGAATGAAGTCCTGTCGTCGGTTCATCAAAAATAAAAACAGAATTTTCACTAACTTTTTTATACATTTCGCTCGCAAGTTTTACTCTTTGAGCTTCTCCACCTGATAAGGTTGTCGCACTTTGACCAAGTTTGATATAACCTAATCCTACATCATTTAAGGTTTTAAGTTTATTATATATATTGGGAATGTTTTCAAAGAAGTTTGTTGCTTCTTCAATCGTCATATCAAGCACATCCGCAATCGTTTTATCATGGTACTTCACTTCTAAAGTTTCATGGTTATAACGCTTGCCGTGGCACGCTTCACAAGGAACGTAAACATCTGGTAAGAAATGCATCGCTATACGAATTACCCCATCACCTTGACATGTTTCACATCGTCCACCTTTCACATTGAAAGAGAAACGACCTTTTGAATATCCTCGCATTTTGGCTTCTTTTGTTTCCGCAAACAAATCACGAATGTGATCAAACACTCCTGTGTATGTTGCAGGATTAGAGCGTGGGGTTCTTCCAATTGGGCTTTGATCGATAATGACAATTTTATCAATTTTTTTGTCAAGCACCATTTCTTCATATTTTCCAACATTTATTTTACTTTTGTATAATTTCTTTTGTAGGGCATTAGCGAGTGTATCGTTAACTAAAGTACTTTTGCCGCTTCCACTCACACCTGTGACAAGATTAATAGCTCCAAAATAAAAGGTAGCATCAATGTTTTTTAAATTATTTTCAGAAGCACCTTTTACAGTTATTTTACCTTTATTTAAGGTTCTACGCGCTTGCGGTACCGCAATTTTTTTACGCCCTGAAAGGTAATCTGCCGTAATACTGCCCTTCATATTCACAAAGATATCTGGTTTAGCAGCAGCCACTAAGGTTCCACCATGAACCCCTGCACCAGGACCAATATCAACGATATAATCTGCTTCCTTCATGATTTCTTCATCATGTTCGACAACTATCAAAGTATTACCTAAATCACGCATTTCTTTTAAGGCCTCGATTAATTTGTGGTTATCTCTTTCATGAAGACCGATCGATGGTTCATCAAGAACATACAAAACGCCTGTTAAGTGCGAACCTATTTGCGTCGCAAGTCTTATTCTTTGTGCTTCTCCGCCTGATAGTGTTCCAGCAGAACGTGCTAGGGTTAAGTATTCTAAACCAACATTTTTTAAGAATTGTAATCTTTCTTTAATTTCTTTTAAAATGAGCGAAGCTATTTTTATTTCTTTTGAAGTTAATTTTAAGTTGTTGATAAAATCGAGCGCTTCTTCAATCGACATTGTTGTAAATTCATATATATTTTTGCCGCCAACTCTAACGCTAAGAACTTTTTCATTAAGACGGTGCCCATCGCAACTAGGACAAATAGCTTCTTTCATATATGAGCCATAGTATTCTCGTTGTATTGAAGATGAAGTTTCTTCATAACGACGTTTAATTAGATTAGCTAATCCTTCAATCGGTTTATTCTTTTTCATTGATATTCCACCAACCGAGTGAATTTCATAACTAATCGGTTCTTTTGAACCATTCAAAATTACATCTTTTTGAAGTGGTGTCAAGTTTTTATAAGGTACAAATAAATCGATATGATAATAATCGAAAAGTTTTTTGTACATTTGCCATTCAATGTTTTCGGTAAAAACAATATTTTTAAGATATCTAATTGCTCCATCAGCAATTGATAAATTTTCATCAGTAATAAGCAATTCTTCATTAACGGAAGAAATGACTCCTAGTCCCTTACATTCTGGACAAGCACCTAGAGGAGAATTAAAACTAAATGATGCTGGTTCAAGTTTACCAACGGTAAAACCACAATAAGGGCAAGCATAATGTTCACTAAAAAGAAGACGCTCACCATCTATTTCGGCGAATATTCGTCCTTCCGCAAGATTAGCAGCTTGTTCTAGAGCTTCATAGATTCTTGAACGATTTTCTTCTTCAATTTTTACCCGATCAATAATAACATCAATATTATGTTTTTTGTTTTTATCGAGCGTTATTTCTTCATCTAACTCATATACTTCCCCATCAATGATAGCTCTTGTATAACCATCTTTTCGAAGTAACTCGAGCGTTTTTTCAAACGTTCCTTTTCTTTCTTCAGCGATAGGAGCTAAAATTGTAAGTTTGGATGATTCTTTATAAGTATAAATTCTTTCAAGCATTTGTTCATACGTTTGAGCTTCAATTTCTATATGATGATTGGGACAAATAGGTTTTCCTATTCGCGCATATAAAAGTCTTAAATAATCATAAATTTCTGTAACAGTTCCTACTGTAGAGCGCGGATTTCTACTTGTGGTTTTTTGGTCGATAGAAATCGCAGGAGATAATCCTTCGATCGCATCGACATCGGGTTTATCTAAGTTATCTAAGAATTGTCTTGCATAAGCTGATAAACTTTCTACATACCGCCGTTGACCTTCGGCATAAATCGTATCAAAAGCAAGACTAGTTTTACCGCTACCACTTACTCCCGACATTACAATTAATTTTCCTCGTGGAATAACTAAATTAAGATTCTTCAGATTGTTTTCACGTGCTCCTTTAATAATGATATAATCATTTCCTGTTACTTCCGCATTAAAACCTTCAAGGTTGTTATTCTTATCAAGATCCATGATTTTTTCTCCTTTTGTCTATTTTATTATTATAACATATATCACTATTTTTATTTATTTTTATGCTGTATTAGTTTTTATCTTTATATAAGAAAAACCTAAAGGACGTTATCCTCTAGGCAGTAGTTTTTTTATTTATTTTAATATCAACAAACTTAGGCATCCCTTCTGTATATGGTATTTTCACTTCACCTTTTATTAAAGGAGTAATATAATCTATGAACTCACTAGAAACCATATTAGAAGATATAATCCATTCTTTTGGAAACATCTTTACTTTAGAGGCTAATTCACTTGTCTTTACTGTTTCATATTTAATGTGATAATTATTCATTCGTTTCATAATAATTGTTTTACCGGTTTCTTGTCTTAATGCGGCTAAAACGGCTTTTTTACCACACATATAGGCTTCATTTAAATCTGTTTTTGAAACAAGATGCATAGCAGCACGTTGAGGTAAATTTAACTCGATACTTCTAACCGGATATTTTAATCTTTTATTTATTATTTCAGAAAGAACCATTCCCACGCCCCCTAGTTGTAAGTGGCCAAAATCATCATCATTGTTGTAATTACGTTTTAATAAGAAGTATTCACCATCTAAATCTTTTATACCTTCCGAAACAGCTATATATACCTTTTGTTTTTCTTTATAGATTTTATCAACATCCCTTAAAAATTGTTCTAAATCAAAAGGTACCTCAGGTAGATATATTAAGTCAGGTCCCATTCCGACTACCTTGCCAAGCGATGTCGCGGCGGTGAGCCATCCTGCATCACGCCCCATAACTTCTAGAATGGTTACGCGACCAACATCATACGATGTTATATCTTGATATATCTCGGTGGTAGTAGTCGCGATGTATTTAGCTGCCGAAGCGTAACCAGGGGTGTGATCGGTCATGATTAAATCATTATCAATTGTTTTAGGAACTCCTATTACAAAACACTTATAACAAACAGCTTGAAAGAAGTCATTAAGCTTGCTGCAGGTATCCATCGAATCGTTACCACCGATAATAAATAAATAATGGATATCATATTTAATAAAAACTTCTAGTACTTTTCTGTAGTCTCCGTCATTTTTTCCATTATACTTTTCAAAATGATATCTAGCAGTACCGAGCGCAGCTCCAGGCGTTAATTTTAAAAGATTTAGCTCTTTTTCATTTATTTTACTAAAATCAATTAGTTGTTCATTTAGAATCCCTTTTACTCCATACATGGCGCCATAAATGGTTGTAATCGAAGGTTCTTTTAAAGCTTTTTCAATTACACCACATAAACTAGCATTAATGACGGCCGTCGGTCCTCCTGATTGAAAAACAAGTGCTGCCCCCGTAAGTTTTTTCATAAAGTGAATCCTTTCTATCATTTATCTTAAGTTTATTATACTATAACTCTTGAAATGTTTCTTCACTTACTATTTTGAAAATGTTTTCTGTTATGATGTTCAACCGACTTTAGTCGCTTTGAAAAAATTTTTCCCGATAGAAAAGAGAATTTTTTTATCTTTAGCGTATTCTAAAGCCTTTTTAGAAATAGGAGCATTATCCTTTATTAATGATAACAATTTTTCATATGTTACTTTTTTCAAAGATTTTTTATTTTCATCATATATATATTCTTCATCTTTAAATAAATGGCATTTTACTTTATATCCTTTTTTTAAGAATTCTCCGGCAGTAAAAAGAGCGGTATAGTCGCTTCCCCCTCTACCAAGGGTCGTAAACGTAAATTCCTTTGAGATACCTTGAAAACCTGGAATAATTAAAACATCTACGTTTTTCAAAATTTTTTCTAATTTATGAAAATCCATATATACTATATCAGCATCGCCATAAACTCCATTTGTAACAATGGGAATTTCGTAAGCATTTAAAAAAGCGGTCTTAATTCCCATGTTTCTTAAATAAGAAGTTAGCATAATTCCGGATTCTAATTCTCCTAAAACTGCTAATGCATCTTTTAAATCAGGATAATCTATTTTTTTTAAATAGTCATCTGTTTTATTTTTGAAAGCAGAAACGACGATAACATGTTTCATATTTATATTGTTTAAGACAAAATCACTTATGTAGTCAAAACTAGCTTCATTAGATAAGATGCTCCCACCAAATTTTGATATATAAATCAATTAAATCACCTATTAATATATATATGCATATGAAATATGAAATGAAATTATAAAACCCCAAGTTATATAAAAAGGCCTCTAAAGTAGATTACTTTAGAGGCCTTAGCTCAAATCATAAAGGTTATTTATTTTTGAGGGATACGTTTTAAAAATTCTTCTTCATCAATGACTTCAATTCCCAATGCCTTAGCTTTAGTAAGTTTTGAACCAGCATCAAGACCTGCCACAACAAAGGCGGTTTTTTTACTGACGGAAGTTGCTGCAGTTCCACCATTTTCTTCAATAATGGCGCTTGCTTCTTCTCTTGTAAATTTGGTAAGTTTTCCGGTTAAGACAATTGATAATCCTTTAAAGATTAAAGAAGCATCATCAGTCTTTACGATTTCGCTATATGGATTTACCCCTAGTTTTTTTAGTTTATCTAGTAATGCCTCATTTTTAGGATCATCAAAGTAATCGATGATTGATGAGGCAACTACCTCACCGATATCAGGAATTTCTAGAAGTTCTTCTTTTTTTGCTTCCTTTAAAGCATCGATTGAAGGATATCTAGAAGCTAAGAGTTTTGCTGATTTAGCACCTACGAACCGAATTCCTAAGGCGAAAATAAAACGATCTAATGTTTGCGATTTACTTTTTTCAATGTTATCAAGAATTTTATCTAATTTTTTTGTTCCAATTCTTTCGATTGAAAGCAAATCATAATAATAATTTTTTAATAAATAGAAATCTGCAACATCGGAAATATAACCAAATTGATAAAGTTGTTCAATTTGTTTTTCACCGAGGGAATCGATATCCATCGCTACTCTACTCGCAAAATGTATCAATTGTTCTAAAATTCTTCCACCACAATTAGGGTTAACACAATAGTGTTCTGCATCTTTATCTTTTTTAACTAAAGGCATGCCACATTTTGGACAATTTTTCAACATCTTAAAAGGTTCAAGATCATTTGTTCTTCGTGATATATCGACACCTATTACTTCAGGAATTATTTCTCCTGCTTTTCTTATATTGACATAATCGCCTATTCTAATATCTCTCGATACAATGAATTCTTCATTATTAAGTGTCGCTCTAGATACTGTTGTACCAGCTATTAATACGGGATCCATTACCGCATTAGGGGTAATTATGCCTGTTCTTCCCACAGTAAAGATGATGTCGCGAAGTTTCGTTGTAGCGACCTCTGCAGGAAATTTATAAGCGATAGCCCATTTAGGGAATTTTTGGGTATATCCTATTTTTTCATAGAGGGTTAAATCATTAACCTTTATTACAATCCCATCCGTTTCATATGGCAAAGTTTTACGCACCGTGCCATATTCTTCAATATAAGCGATTACTTCTTTGATAGAAGCACAATAACGATAGTGAGGATTAACACTGAAGCCCATCTTGGACAAGAATTTCATTACATTTTCTTGGGTTGTTACGTTATATTTTTCAGGATTAACAAGTGTATAAGCAAATTGATCTAGGTGACGTTCTTTAGTAATCTTTGCGTCAAGTTGTCTAAGACTCCCGCCCGCGGCATTTCTTGGATTAGCAAATAGTACCTCACCTTTTTTAAGACGTTCTTCATTTAAACTTTCAAAAACGTCTTTACGCATATATACTTCGCCCCTTACTTCCATCGATTGATGATCAGGTAGTATTTTCGGCAAACTTTTAATTTCAAGCATATTGGCAGTAATGTTTTCACCGACGACACCATTACCACGGGTTGCTCCTAAAACTAGAAGACCATTTTCATAGTGAGCGGTTGAGGCTATTCCATCAATTTTTAGTTCACAAGTATAAGCGATGTTACTAACAGTATTTAGCGCTTTTTTAATTCGTTCATCAAATTCATACATTTCTTCATAGCTAAAAGCATTAGCTAAAGACATCATTGGAACCTCATGAACTATTTCATCTAAATCTAGTTTTAAATAAGCACCAACATTTTTAGTAGGACTATTCGGTAAAACTAAATCGGGATATTCATTTTCAAGGCGTTCAAGTTCTTTTATTAAACTATCATATTCAGCATCACTTACAGTAGGATTATCTAAAACATAGTACTCATAACCATACTGGTTTAGAATTTTAACTAAGTATTCTATTCGCGCTTTTATGGTGTCCTTTTCCACTATATCACTATCCTCTCGCTTTTGTTATCGCAGGGTGATTTTTCATTATTTTTCGTAAGCTATGATCTTTATCAAATAATATTTGAATCGTCATATCATCGCTTGAAATAACTAAGCCTTCACCAAAATTGCTGTGGTATACTTTATCTCCTACTCTAATTATTCCATCATCAACTGCTTTTTCTTCTGATGGTTCCTTTTTTTCACTTAATTCTTTTGGCAAAAGATATTCAGAAAGGAAACGCGATTTATGATTTTTAACGATACGTCCATATATTAATCTTCTTGTTGCACAAGTAAGATATACTTT
>ULNH01010611.1_pt1 | contig 25041 bp, 28 predicted proteins | sample 1951871 | NCBI WGS metagenome assembly ULNH01 (sample SAMEA4835572, study PRJEB28245) | human gut metagenome | biome: gut microbiome; material: fecal sample | place: Denmark | collected 2008 | reverse complement strand
TAGTGGCTTTTCTCATTTTTAGAATGTTGCATTGAATATAGCATAAATTATGTCTTTAGCTAAAATAGAATTTAAGTTTTATTATTTGGCTAGGACGGTGGAAATATGATTTTATTCATTGCAATATTATTAATAGCACTTGGAATAATATCAGCATTAGCAGCAATTTATTGTTTATACTGTATTATAGGTGCTAGAATATTTAATAAAAAAGTAAAAAACGATGGAAAAAGTGCATTAGACAGTAAATATAAGCTTAATATAATAGTATGGCTTATTAAAAGGTCTAAGAAAGTAAAAGAAGCTACAGCTAGTAATTTAAAGAAAATTGTAAGTAGAAAAGTTACTACAGCTATAATATTAACACTATCAATAATAGGAAATTTTATATACAGCTCATTTTTCTGTTTATCAGTTGGTGTAGTAGTTTATAATATGGACCAACAGATAACAACAATATCTACTGTATTACAAACAATATTTATGGGAGATGACGACTGTAAATGTTATGCTAAATGTACAGGAGATAAAACAGATGACGAAAAATGTGTGTATGAGTTACTATTTGGTCCTACAGAGTATGATAAATTAGTCAATGATATGAAATCGTCTATATCATATGCTGATTCTGAATCATTTGATAGTATAGATGAAGGGGCAGATGGTAAAGCTAAGAGTGACTTTATAAGAGAGAGAATCAACGATTCAATGGTAGAAGACTACAAAGCAATCGTTGGTAATAATTCAAAGTTTAGGAAGGATGATGGCAAAGATAGGTCGAAGATGTCCTTCGACGAATTAAAAGCAGACCTTTACAGTCTTTTATGTGATTATAAAGTTAATGGTAGAAATCCAAATTGTGATTGTGGTAGCTGTGCATTAATTCAATTAAGTCATAAATGCATGGGTATGAACCATTATAAAGAAGGTTGGTCATGGGATGCTATATGGGGTGATGATTCAAATAACGGAGGTGGTGACGGAAGTTCCAACACACCTGGTAATGCAACTGGTCAATTTGCATTACAGTTAGATGATGGAACATATTATTGGTATCATCAGTCTAGAGAAACATGTGCATTCAATGCTAAAGATGATAGCTACGGATACGTTGGTTTGTTATATGCAGGTGGAACTGACTATGGAACAATGAGTAAAAGAGGATGTGGCATATATTCAACAGCAATAGCACTAAGTAACTTGTTAGGAGAGGAAATAACGCCTTGGAAAGTTATTACAGACGTAATGAAATGTGACATAAAGAGTGGTTCAGGTGGTTCATTATATTTTGAGAGTACAACAGCTAATGGTATAGCATATACATGTTCAACACCATCCTATAGCTTTTCAACTATGGCAAATTTAATAAACGCAGCATATGGAAGTAAGGGCATAGTAGCAAAAGAAGTAAATTTTACAGAGGATTCATTAAATACATACTTTGATGATAGTTCTATGTATGCATATGTGATTAATTCCTACGAAAACTCAGGTTATAGTGATTCCTCATTTACATGGTATGGTGGCTCTGGACACTTTATGGTACTTAGGAAAACAGATGATGGTAAGTATAAATGTTTTACATCAGCATCTACAAAGTATGGTGGTACAGATGATACAATAGCAAAAGGCATGAATGATGCATTACCATGGAGTACTGTAGCATCACATGCTAGGCATTCAACATGTATAGTAATTACACGAGACAAAAGTTATTATAATACAGGTAGTTCGGGCGGTGATGGAACACTAACAGGTGGAACAGTTTATGACTTTACATCAGGTGGTAACTTTGAATGTCCTTATACAAACATGTATAGTTACATGGGATGGCAGATGATAACTGTACCTGGTTCAAGTAATCAAGCAGCTTTTATAACATCACATTTTAGTAACTGGGGAACAACTGGTGGAAGTAATAAAGACAATCCTGGTGATGATGCAGCTTTTGATTCAGAAGGATTTGGTAAAGTAGATGGAAGATACGTTGTAGCAACAACATGGAAAAGAGATGGAGGAATAGCTGAAGTTGGAGATAAACTTGACGTATACTTAGAGAATGGTAACATTATAAGATGTATAGTTGGAGACATAAAGTCTAGTGGAGATTCAAACTGGACTAAGTGGGGGCATACATCCGGAAGTAGTGTATCAACGATAGAATTTATAGTAAATAGAAATAATAGCAGTACTGTTAAGTGGTATTCAGGAGGTAGGGGTTCACATTCAAATCCAGGAAATACAAATTGTCATCCAGAATGGAAATCTAACATTACTAAAATAGTTGTAGGTGGTACAGAGCAACAAGGAAGCAGCAGTAGTGGAAATTCTGGGAATAATAGTGGAAATTCTGGGAATAATAATTCTAGTGGCAGTGGAGGCTCAAGTAGCAGTGGTAATAGTGCATCTGATGCAAAGAGAAATGCCCTTATAGAATATGCACAAACATTTGTAGGGTGTCATTATGTATACAGTGGAAATACAATGGGATGTAGAGACTGGAGTGACGGCAAGGGTATAGATTGCAGCGGTTTCGTTAATAAAGTTTATGCACACTTCGGTTATACAGTAGCTAGACAGTCTGGAGCACTAAGAAGCTCAGGTAGAGCAGTAAACAATCCTTCAGTTTCAAATATGTTGCCTGGAGATATAGTATGTTACAGTGGTCACGTTGCAATTTATATAGGTAATGGTAAAATAGTTCATGCAAGTTGCGCAAAAGATGGCGTAAAAATATCTAATAATATGAATTATAAAACTATAGTAGCTGTTAGGAGGGTAATAGAGTAATGAAGAAAAGAATAATGGCTAGCATAATAGTAATTGGACTAATGACTTGTTCATTATCCGCATGTACACAAGGTAAAGATAATAATGAACATCATGATTCATTTAACCCAATAGATGTAGAAGATGATATAAGTTATAACACTAGCAATAGTAATGATAACACTGGTGATAATAATGATAACGAAGTAAAAAATGATAATAGTACAGAGGAAAATACTGAACAATCATCAGTAGAATTTGTGCAGCCAGATGTAGATTTTGCTAAACAGTATGCAGATGTTGTATTAAACGCAATAGATACAATAATATCATATGAGGGAAGTAACAGTGTAATAAGTAAATTAGATACAGGAGACACGATAAGTAATGAATTAGTGCTAAATATTGTAAATCAAGCAGCACTTGACCATGACTATACAGAGTATGAATTAGTAAACACAGAAGAAAGTGAATCTCAAGACATTTATATAGTTAAGCTTGATTATGATTATTGGATTATATTCCTTGATAAAAATAACAGTTCTGCATCTGGATATCATGATGGTACAGGAACATTAGCTACAATGTTTGGAGAATATGAGGAGGACATAGACTATGAAGAATGGGAATAAGCTCATAACAATAGGATTGTTAAGTATTACAATTATTCTTAGTGGATGTGCAAATAATAAATCTGAAAAAGCAATTATAAATAAATTTGAGATAAATGAATATACAATACACTCAAAGACAGAAATTGCACAGACAGAAAATTCTCAAACACAGGACAATAATGGAGATAATGATACCCAAATGGACACATCATCAAATGTAGAAAATGCAATGGGAGAACTTATTCTTAACAATACAGATACATCTGTAGCATATGAAGTTATAGATGGTACAGATGTAAAATATAAGGGAGTAACATATGTTAGCTTATATACATGTGTTAATTCTTTAAATACTAAGTATGACAAGAATACAATCATAAATTTTATTATAAAAAACATAAATGGTTTGTCAAATACAGTTTATTGTGACTTGTCTGTTGATACTGAAACAGACGATGAAGAGGTATTCAGTATAGATGATGAGTTAAGCGGTAGAGAAAAATATGAGAATCTTAAAAATCGTTATAATGAACCAGCAACTTGGGCTTTAACACTAATTAATTCAGAAGATAGGTCATTTAAGGTTATATTTGGTAGTTATTCATATATGTTATTGTCAGGGGTAGATGGAGATGTTGTGCTTGATATGAGTGAGCAAGACTCTGGTATAAATATAAATGAAACACCTATAAATAATAATGAGAATACAATAGAAGAAACAATTGAAAATATTGAAGAAACAACTGAAAATGTTGAAGAAACAGAGCAAGTTAAAGCTAATACAGTGGAGGAAAATCATGAAGAACAAAGTAATTAGTATGATGTTAGCAATGTTATTATTGATAGGTACCACAGGGTGCGGTAGTAATGATTCAACTGTACTTAGTAATAACACAGATAATATAAATAAAGAACAATTAAAGGAAGATACAATAAACTTTCTAAAAGGTACAGAAGCATCTGACTTGGAGAGCTACAGTGACGATGTAAAAATACAGTGGGAAGATATATGTAACTTAGCAGAAAATGCAAATACTTATATATCATATAGTGCATACTATTTACAGTATGGGGAATATATGTATAGATTTCAATTAAACAATGATGGTAAGGTAGTATCTTATATAAAATATAAGGTGGAGGCATAAAATATGAGGAATAAAACAAAAGTTTATGTCATTGTAGCAATGGTAATAATAACAATAACTGCATTGATATTGACAAAAACAACTAGTGCAGATAATCAACATACTAATATTGAAAAAATGACAAAGACTGAAATGAGTAACTCAATTATGAGTATTATAGAATCAACTATAACTAGCAATGACACTGAGTTATTGAATTACAAGGATTTGTTTACTGAGGATTGCTTAGAAAAATATAGAAGAAATGTTGTAAATACTAACATAATAACAGGAATAATATCTGAAAAGGCAATAGATATAGTAACACCACAAGATAGTGAAACATCAGATACAGTATTAATGTGTAATATAAGATTATCTAATAATGAAAACATTTATAATAAGATATATCTTTTTGAATTTCACATAAATGCAGATGGTAAGATTTATGGGTACAATATATGGACATATTAAACACAAGAGGAAAATAAAAGTGGCAATAGTTTTAGTTATTTTTACATTATTTTGTATAGGTTTAGTTGATATACTACTGTATAAGTTAGAAAATAATGATACAACAAAGAAAGTTTCAAGTTATACAGATTATGAAGAAGTTAAAATCAATGAAGAAATGATTGTTATTGCATATAGCATTCTACGAAGTAAGCCTGACGAGAACAGTTCAAATTTGGGTATATACAATAAGGGAGATAAAATAAAAGTTGTAAGTAAATTATCAAACAATTGGTATAAAGTAAAAGCAGGAAAAAATTATGGATATATCAAATGTGATAATTTAAGAAGCAGTAAGGAAGTGTTCATAGATAAAGATGGTGTAATTATAGCATCTGTAACGCCTGATGATACCATTAAAATTGATGGAGATATCAGTGATAATATAGTAAATTATGCTTATAATTATTGGTATTTAATCCCTGAAAACATACGAAATGACTTCAGAAATCAAGGTTGGAAAATAATATTAACTGATAAATCACTTTCACAAGATTTAGGAATAAGGTATCCTATATCAGGAGCCACAATAATGGAAGATAAAACAGTTAAAATATGTGGAAATCAAAGTTGTATTAGATATGCATTAGTGCATGAGATAGGACATTATATAGATTATAGAAGTAACTTTGTATCAAGACAAGAAACATTCAAGAGACTATATGAAGAAAATGGGAATAAATTACTTGAGTACAATGATAATTATATTCAAGCAAGCTATTCAGAGGAAGAATACTTTGCAGAATTATACAGAGCATACATATTAAATGAATACAAAATAAAGTTTATGTTTAGCAATGATATAAATTATGTAGTAAATATAAGTAATCAGATTGGTACAACAGAGCAAGATAAAGCAGCATAGGAGGATAATGTGAAGAAATCAGAAATTATAGTAGATGTACTTATAAAGGTATTAGCAATACTTATTATTTTATATTTTATATTACTAGGTATTAAAAGAAACATATCAAATAATGATAATGAATCATATGAGAACATTGAAAGTAACATTGAGAGTGAAACTATTGAGGCTTCTGAGGAAAATCCAAAATCATTGGAGAAAACAGAAAGTAATACATCTGAAGTTGAAGAAGAGACATTTGGAACATTAGAGAAGATTACATTTATTATAGATGTAACATTGGCAGATATAACTAATAATACATTTAAAGGTAACACATCAACAGATAATGGGTACTCAGGAATCATAGAGTTTAAGCTAAGCAGCAATGCATTAGAAAATATAAACACTGAGATAAAACAGGGAAACACTTACGTTGTGGAAGCATCTCCTATGATTGAAACAGGAACAGATGATTTACCTTTAATTACAGTGACAAGTTGCTGTCTAGCAACAGAAGATGATATAAATAAGCTCGAAGAGATTAGAGGAACAGTATCAACATTTAAAAGAAAGCTTATAGAATATAATAGTATGAGCCTTGAAGAAGTAATTAGAGATGCAAATACAAGTTATGCAACATGGACACAAGACGAAATTAAAGAATATATTAAACTTATAGAAGATAAAGGATATACAGATAAAACAAAAGAAAAGTCATATGTATGTTTGAGAGAGTCAATAAGTGAAGTATATAGTGAATAATAAAAAATATCAATAAAAATTGAAAAATATGTAAAATTAAGTTGTATTTTTCAATTATATATGATATAATATACTTAAGGTAGTAAATAACAAAATAACATTTTGAAAGGTAGGTATACATAATGACACTTGGACAATTACTTGATTTACATGTGAATGGAGCACTTAAAATTAAATATGAAGATGGAGAAAATACAGCAGTACTTGGTGGTAGTACAAGAATTACTCTTGAACAGGCACAGCAACTTTGCTACAAATTTGGTTGGACAGAGTTTTATCTGAATGCATTTGAAATCATTGCAAAGACAAACTCAATGATGAGCTCTTTTAAAAAGAGTGCAATGGGGACAAACTGGGAGCCTGAATTTTGGAATTATATCAACGTTGAGTTCCAGAATAAGAGAGCAGCTACTTATGGTAAAACATTTGACAGAATTGTATTATACATTAAAGGTAATAAATATACAATTCTTCATGGCATGGAACACACAGGAGCAGCATATGTAGTTTATGTGAACGGTAGTGCTATTCCTTCTGCAAAATGTAGAACTCTTAACAAAGTGGCAGAGTATTTAGTTACAACAGTATAAAATTTTTTGTAAAGGAGATTTTAATATGAAAGCAAGAAACATTATTGTTGGTTCTATAGTAGCAGTTGGAGCAGCTGCAATTGCAGTTAAAAAGTTAGTAGTTGACCCAGAGTTAAATGCTAAGGTTAAGGAAGATGGAAAGAAAGCTGTTGACAGCGTAAAAGAGCTTGGTAAGTCTGTTGGTGCAGTAGCAAAAAATACAGCTAACAATGTAGCTTATGAGGCTAAATCTATTAAGGAAGAAGTAAAAGAGAAGATTAAAGAGAAAGAGCCTGAAATTGATGCTAAAGTAGCTGAGAGAAAAGAGGCTATCAAGGAAGCCGCTGAAGAGGCAGCAGCTAAAATTAAGGAAGCAGCTGAAAAAGCTGATGAAGCTATGACAAAAGAAGAGACATCAGATGACGAGACAGAGGAGGAGCAGTAGAATGAAGAAGACACTTAAAGTTGCAGGGATTGCAACAATAGTTTGTGCAGGTGCAGCAGTAGTTGCCCTTGTTGCAAAAGGAATTATTGATTACAAGCGTGAGTTAGATGAACTAGACTTCGAGGAAGATGACGATGACAATTTATTCGAAGATGATTCATTTGATGATGAAGAGTTCGAAGATTAAGAGCAATAATCATATATTATATGCATAAGTATGGTATAATACAGTATATATTAAGTGCTATCGAGAACAATTATTTAGAGGGACTATTATTTGATAAAATAGAGCCCTCTAAATTTTTGTTAACAGCTACTGTTTCAAATGAACAAAGAATACAGCCAGTATTGTGGATGATTGAAGCAAATATGTACACAAAGAGAGAACTGTTGGCAGAAAATGTACAGAGTTTTGATAATTCATTAGAAATACATAGTTTTGAGGGTATTACTTATACAATAAATGTCATAGCAAAAGAATAAAAATGAAGATTAAGGCGGAGATAGCATCTCCGCCTTTTATAATGCTATTTTTACTGTCTTGAAAATAATTAAGAGAAAAACAATATTTTAAAAAGGCGGGAATAATAAAAATGGCATTCAACATTGAAGAATTAAAAGAGACATTGGAATTGAATAGAAGTGAAATAATGCACAATCACTCATTAACAAATGAATATATGATTGATGACATTATGAGAGAATTAGGTTACAATAAGAGAAGAAATAAGGACGTAAAGAGGCTTTTAGACAAGCCTATTGATTGGGAGGTATTGTCTACAGGTAGTCCAAGATTAGCTGTCAAAGTATTTGCATTAGGAGATGCAATTGATAATGCAGAACTACAGGAGTCAATGAATTATTGCAAGGATAAACCATTTAGTATATTTATAGTTACAAATGGTGAAGCAATGACTATTTGTAGATATAACAAGGTTAAGAGAGAGTATACAGAAGTATGTGATATATCTCTCTTAGAAAATTTAACTGACACTAAGAAAAGTGTTTTAGAAGCAATTTCTAATGATGGTTTCAATTTAGAGATAATTGATAACATTGTATCAGAAAGAGATATATCACCTGAAAAAGTTAAAGATGTAATGAAAAGTAACTTAGGTATACTTGCAAGTTATGTTGCAACATGGCTTGGAGACTCTAGTAATAGTAAGATTGAGCAGTGCAAAGTAGTCATTGATAGTTTATTTTTCAGTGAAAATAATAAAGAAGTTAATCATGTAGATGTAACAGAATACACAACTATAATTGATGAACTCAAGAAAGAACTTGAAGAGGTTAAACAGACAAGCACTGAAGAAGTTGATATAACAGAATATACTAATAAGATTGCAGAGTTACAGAATAAAGTAGCTGAATATGAAGCACAGATAGAGGAATTAAGTAAAGAATCTGCAGAGAGTTCTAGTGATTCAGACTTTTTACAAAAAACTGTTGACGAGCTTACAAATGAGTTAAATAATAAGAAAAATGAGATAGAGTCATTAAATAGTCAAATAGAAGAACTTAGAAATTCAAATAGTACAACAAATAATGTTGATACAGACATACAGGCTGAGATAGACACTTATAGAGAAAAGATTCAAGAACTTAGTAGTAAAGTAGCAGAATCAGATGAATTAATAGCATCACTTAGAACAGAACTTAAGGAAGCCAATGATAATTTACAAAATATGCCAGGGGCAGACAAGCAAAAAGCAATTGATTTGCTTAATGTAATAGAAGATAGCAAGGAACTTCCTAGAAGTTACGTAGCTGTAATAAATACAGAGCTTATTCAGTATGATGATTTACCAACATTTGTAGGTCGTTCACTTCAAAAATTATATGAAATCAAGAACTACGAAGCATCACAGTTTATATTTAATGGTGATATATTCAAACTTGTACAACCAGCTGAAAGAAATGACCTCATTATGAATAACAAAGCATATGATGTAAAAGTAGAGGGTATACATGAAGATGAGGTACTGAACAAACTTAGAATAGTTTATAGTCATTTCTCTGATATTATATTCGAGTGTAAGAAAATTGGTTCACTTGAAATAACAGAGGAACAAACACCAGAAATATTAGAGGATACATATAGTGAAGAGAATGACACTAATAATGGTGATGATTTACTAGGAATTGATAAAGTAAATAACACTGATGAAACTGAAATAACAGAGAGTACAGAAGATGATATAGAACTAGATGTGCAGGAAAACACCAGTGATGACTTTAGTGTTAGTGAAAGCAATATATTTGGAAGTGCAGAGGAGTCATTCAGTGAAGATGGTACATTTAAAGTATCCTTAGACAAACAAGGTAATGAATCCGATAACACTAATAATATATTTGGAGCAGATAAGCAACAGTTCAATAATGATGAATCATTCACTCAAGAAGCATTTAACGAGAATGAGTTTAACGATGGTTCATTTGAAGAAGAATCATTCTCTGAAGCAGAGGTATTATCTGAAGCAGAATTTAGTAGTTCATTTGATAATGTAGATACATCATCTGATGAAATACAACTAGATGATGAAATCAATTTTGACAGTGAGCCATTTGCAAATATACAATCAGATAATGGGGTAATGTTAAACGCTATATTATGTAGTCAGTTACTTCAAGTAGACGAACTTATATGGTCTGATGAACACATAGAATTTAATACCATAAAATACATAGGTAGTAGTTCTATTAACTTCAATATAAATATGAATTGCGAAGCAATTAGTAATGAACAATTATTCTGCAAGAGTTTAGATGCTATATTAGCACTAGCAATATCTATGGGAAATATAAATATACTAAGTGTTTTAAGGCAGACTGACCTTAGTAAAATAAACAACTTCATTAAATTATATACTGAGGAATATGCAGAATATCCTAGAATCAATGGTACAAGATATGCAGTTGCAGGTATTGAATCGGTTCAACAGGTAGCATCAATACTGGCAGATACATGCAACACACTTGGCATTGACACAAGTGATATATTCTTATTCTTTGATGCTAGTACACCATCACAACAGCTAATTGATACATGGGGATATGAAGAAGAAGCTATTCAGTTAAGAGAATATACTGATATACAAGTTAATGATGTTGCAGATGCTATAGTAGTACTCAAGGGTGGAATCTTTAATAACATTATAGTAACTAAAAATTCATTACAGGCACATAAGGCAATATTTAAAAATACACTAGCAGTAAGAACAAATTACTTAGCAAAAGTTATTAATAACGAAAGTGATTTTGTTGATATAATAAAAGCAATAATTACTGAAGCATCTATGAATGGACAATATGCTAATATAAATAGCATAGGAAATGTAATAGGTGAACAGTACAAACTTGTATCAGAAAATCCTAGTGAAACAAATGATAACAGTATAAAAATTGATGTAAACGGTAGAGAAATATATGTAAGTGTTGTAGAAAATTGGCAAATGCCATTATCGATTATTAAAACACATACAGCATTATTAGCTAATACATCTATAGCAGTTAAATTAAGTATAAACTCACAGGCACTAAACTTCTATTTAACAGAGTTTGAGGTAGCAGAGCCTTCTTTGAGTTTAGCAGTGTCAAGTTTTTGTAATTATGTAAAATCTTGTATAAAGTAAAGAATTATAAAATATAGTAAGTAGCTTTAGAAATAAAGTTACTTACTATTCTTGGAGGATATGATGAACGTCAGCAAAATATGTTCACTTGGATATTTTGACCGAGTTCTTGTAGATGGATATGCAATGTCAATGTTTAATACAAGAGGTATTGAAGTCAAAAATGATGAAACTCTAGTGGATTCAATAAATACAAACATTCAATCTTATGCACAAGGAGTAGGAAAGATTAGAATAACAGTTTATGGTGAATCAACATTTAATTTGGAAGATGACAAACTGCTAGGAATGAGATGGCATAGGGAGCAAGAACTAAGACTATCTAGGACAAAAGTAGATAATAATGATAGATATGCTATTGCATATGCAGATTTACTTATACTAAAAAGTGACTTTTCATTTCCAGATAAAGTAAAAAACAGAGGAAAATCACCTGATGACATTGCAAAATTAGCAAAGAGCGAAGATGAATATATGTTACTCAGCAAGGCATTAGATATGCAGAGAAACATGTGGGCAGAAAATACAGATACAATCGATTGTAATATAGCAATAGTAGATAGAGTGTATGTAAACAAGCATTTCAGACAATGTGGCATATCAAAATGGATACATTTAAACATAATAGATATTATTAAAACATATGGAATGGTAGATGCATCAGCAGTATTACTTATACCAGGAGATTTTAGTAATGAGGCAGAGCAAATATTTGGTGTATCTAAAAGAGAATATAGAGATATATTAATTAAGCATTATAAGAAAACAGGATATAAGTTTATAGATAAATATATAATGTGTAAATATTCCTATAAAAGAAAACATATATTAAATTTTAGAAAAGCATAGGATATAAAGAGTTATATTAAATCCTATGCTTTTACATTATTAAAGATATAAAAAACATATAAATAATGACTGTGAACTAGTTGTGTGACTATAATAAACTCATCATAAGGCCTTGATATATTTCAAAATGATTTATTTTTATAATAAATACAAAATAAAAATTTTAGGACAGGAGAAAATTACAGTGAAGCAGGAAGTAAGAGTAGTAGCACGTACTTATGAAGTACCGGAAGGAGAAACACCAGAAAAACTTAATGCAGACTTAACATTATTATCAGGTAAGGCAGCTGGAGTATGCTATATGCCAGATGACTACTTTGAAGATGGCGTACAGAATATAGATAAAGCATTAACAAGAGCAGCAGGTAATAGTAAAAGTGGACATCATAGTGTATATGACCATGGACATATTACATTTGTTATTAAGACAAATAAAATGATGTGCATGATACTAAACAGCTTAGGAGTTTATGCAACTTCTGAAAAGAGTGCAAGATATACTAAAATGCAGCCTGAAACAGAATTAGAATTACAATTATATGAAAAGTGGAGAAGTAAAATTCAGACACTGATACTATCAAAGTATCCTGATACAGATGATAGTATACTAAGTAAAAGATTATGTAAAAAGATGGGTATTGAGGACAGTAAAGCAGTAATAAATGGAAGCTGTTCTCATATTAAAGATGATGAATACCTTGAGGCTGAATTGAATGAACTTAAAAAGAGCGAAACACTTCCTTCATTTAAGTTAGCACAGGAAAACGCAAGATACATGATTAGTGTATTCACACCAACAACTATTGAATACACTATATCATTTAGACAGGCATTCTTAACAATGGATTACTTAGCAGAACTCATTAATAATTGTGCTCATGCAAAAGATTCATTTAGTAAAAAGCTTCTTAATTCAGCTGAAGAATTACTAGTGGCATTAAGTAGTGCAGTTGGAGATGCAAAATTACATGATAATAAGAATCAGTACATAAGATTCTTAGAAGCACAGCATGTAGGAGAAATGAAAGGTACAGAGTTCAAAATATTTGATGACTTTGAACAAAGATTAAGACCTAAGAATCAAGTAATTGGTGACAGTTATACATTAGTATACTACGGAAGCTTAGCAATGTTAGCACAGGCACAGAGACACAGAACATTAAGATATACAATGTTACTTAGAGATACTGAAGCATTTAGCTATGGATTCTATACACCAGAAATCGTAAAAGATGCAGGGTTAGAAGATGAATGGCAAGAGGATATCAGAAGTGTAGCTTATTGCATTCCACAAGGAACTATTGTAAGGATTACAGAACAAGGTTTATTTGAGGACTTTGCATTAAAGTGTAAAGAAAGAATGTGTGGTAGAGCACAATTAGAAGTAATGAAAGCTACCACGAACTCAGTAAAGTTATTCATTGATAATAAAGATAATTTGAGTTACTCAAATCAGAAATTACTTGAGTCAATGACACTAAGTGTCGATGAGAAAGACTGTAAGGGATTAACACCTTGTGCAAGATGTCAATTCAAAGACTTCAAGTGTAGTGAAGGATGTCAGTGGGGACCAAGTGGAGCACTCACTAGATTAATATAAATATAACTGGAGAATATTTAAAATGCGAGATAAGTTTAGGAGATTTACAACAGTATTTTTAATAAGTGCATTCATAGCAGTTCTAATACTGTTGATAGTATTATCAAAATTTTATTTTAACATAGGAGTTGTATGTCCATTTCATGAGTTATTAGGTTGGGATTGCCCTGGTTGTGGCGGTACAAGAATGGCTGTATCATTATTAAAATTAGACTTCTATCAAGCATTTAGATATAACCCATTTATATTTGTAACAGCACCAATAATTTTAGTGGTATATATTTGGCAGTTTGCAGTTTATGTAAAAGAGAATAGATTATTGAAATACTTAGATGTATTCTTAATAAATTATGCAGTAGCACTAATAGTATTTGGTATATTAAGAAATATAAGTATATTTAGTTGGTTAGCACCAACTGTAGTATAAATAAAACATGGAGGAAAAAGAGATGGACAACGGGTACTACAATCAGGGCATGAATCAAATGCCTCAGATGAATCCACAAAGCACACCTGAGTTTACAAAATGTCTTGTATTAAGTATTATACAGATGCTATGTTGTTGTCAAATAACAGGAATTATAGCATTAGTATTTACTATACTTGCAAACTCAGCATTTAAGGTTGATAATTTTGCAGATTATCAAGCTAAAATCAAAGGTGCAAAAACAACATTAACTGTTGGGTGGATTGTGGCAGCTGTTATTTACATTATTGTAATCATAATGTATGTAGCTGTATTCGGTATAGCATTTTTATTAGAGATGTAAATAAATAGACAACAGGAGGAAAAAGAAGATGGATAACTTTAACCAGAACCAAAACAACTATGGAGGTATGAATAATGGATTTAACCAGCAAATGAATCAAGGTAATGCACCTGATTACATGTTATGGTTAATACTTGGTATTGTTCAGATATGCTTATTATGCTGCTGCAATATATTCACTTGTGTATGTGGTATCATTACTGTAGTAATGGCAGTTCAAGCAAACAATTACTTCAAATGTGGTAATTATCCTATGTATCAAGGAAAGATTCGTTCAGCTAAAGTAGCTAACATAATTGGTTGGGCACTTATAGTATTAAGTTTAGTAATAAACATATTTACTGGAGTGTTCAGTATGATAGCAGAAGCATTTTAAATCAATGTACTGTCAGTATTGACATAGAAATATATCAATACTGACAGTATAATATAATAAGGGCATATAAAGGATGGTTAAATTACATGAAAAAAGTATTTTTAGATACAGAAACAACTGGATTTGCTCCTGGTCAAATAGGACAATTATCCATGATTATAGAAGAAGATAACGGCGAAGTTAGTACAAAGAACTACTTCTTTAAAATAGATTACATAACATCGGGTGCTGAAGAGGCATGTGGAAGAGGAATTGATTTTTATACTGAAGCATCTGGTGGTAAAATATTTGCAGACTATAAAGATGAAATATACAATATATTAAGTGATGCAACATTGATAGCACATAATTTGAAATTTGATGAAAATTTCATATCAACAGAATTTTGGAGACAAGGAGTACTATTTAAACCAGCAGGCAGATTTGATACAATGGAGTACTTTAGAGATATATGTCAATTACCTGGTGGAAGAGGTGGAAAGAAATATAAAAATCCTAAACTTGAAGAACTTGTTGACTATTTTAATATAAACAAGGATAAAGTTCAAAAGTATAGCATAGCACTATTTGGTAATGATGACAGTACAAACACAGGTTTTCATGATGCAAGATATGATACAACATCAATGTTTGTAGCATTTCATGTGTATCAAGATTCATTATATAATAAGAGTGATTGGGCAAATATGTTTTGCTCTATATAAAGGGTGATTACAATGATAAGTATATACATACCATATACACCAAGATTCTTTGCAGTTAATATGAATTTATTTATTTTAACTAAAGAGCATCCTGATTGGTTTGAATATCAGACAAATATATCAAGTACTTACGGTTCATTTGCACACTGCATATGGAATGGTGGCAGGACATTATATGATGATGGTATGACACCAGAACTTATAGAAAATACAATAACACTCTATAATTCATTAGGAATAAGATTTAGATTGACTTTTACTAACTCATTTGTAACTGAGGAACATTTGAATGATACATTTGCTAATGAAATTCTTGATATAGCCAGTAAATCAGGCATAAATGAAATACTTGTTAACAATGATATTATTGAGAATTACATTAAAAACAAATATAAAAACAATTTTGAGTTTATACAATCAGTTACAAAGTGTGAAAGAAACATAGAAAACATTAATAAGGCATGTGAAAAATATAAATTAGTAGTAATAGATTATAGAGATGGACGAGATGATAAATTTCTAAGTAGCATAATAAATAAGAATAAAGCAGAAATAATGTTAAATGACATATGTAATTTTTACTGCACTCAAAGATTAGAACATCATAAGGACATTCAAAGAATAATATTAACAGATTTAGATGAAGATAAAGCAAAAGAAATAGGTTATAAAGGAATAACGTGTCCTTATAAAATACATTATGATGGAAAGTTATCACTTGAGGAATTTAAAGTATTCATAGAAGATGATAGAGTAGGCTCATTAACAAAAGAAAGATTTAACGAGGTTTATGAATTAGGATTTAGAAATTTTAAAATTGTAGGCAGAGATTTTGATGATTATGTACTGGCATTAAATTATGCATACTATTTAGCAAAAGATGAGTACAAACAAAAATTTCTAAATGAATTAATGAATAGGTCAGTGGATAGCATATTAGAGGCACTTGAAGATTATTATTTATATTAGGAGAAACTGTTTTGGATACATTATTTTCTGAATTAAAACCATTAGATATATGTAGTGAAAAACAATACAAAAGTGAAAATAGCAGTGAAGAAATAAGTAGTACTAATTCTGATGCATCTATATTAGATACAATAGACATTAAGAACTTAAAGGCTGAACCAAAAAACAGCACTAATAAGTTAAAGGGTATAGGAGTACTACATACTTCAACTGTAAATACGTCGAATGAATTTATAAAATCTACACAAGAGATAGTACAAGAAAAGCAACAACAAGAAGTTAAGGAACTTAGCAATATCAATGTAGAATTTCCATATAAAGGAACTAAGTTATTAACAGACGCTGAATTGCAGTTGTTTCATTTTATGGAAAATAATTTATGTCAAATAGACAGAATTACAATACTAGCTAAAGTTAGATTAGCAGATATTGCAGAGGTGGATACACGAGTAACTTTGAAGAAAGACTTTCTTTGGAAAATAACAAATAAACATGTAGACTTTTTAATTTGTGATAAAAATACACTAGATATAATTTGTGCAGTTGAGTTAGATGATTATACACATGAAACTCAAGAAGCAAAAGACAGAGACATGTTTATAATGCAAGTATTAGACTCAGTAGGAATAAAGACAATTCGTATAAGAACTAAAATAAGAGCAATAGAGAAAAGAGATTTAGTGCTTGTAGATGATTGTATAAACAGAAAATTAGCACCTAAATGTCCTTATTGTGGAAAACAAATGTATCCAAAAGAAAGTAGAACTGGTCATAGATTTTATGCTTGTGAAGACTTTATAAATTGTAGAAGAACAATAGATATTGACCCTAGAGGAGAGAAATTACCATGAGCAGGCTTAAAACACAAAATAGAACACTAAATAATGCTTCGAAACATATTGTTACTATAATTTTAAGGGGATTAGTACTGGCAACCATTATATTTTTGGTGTGGTCACAGAACCACTTGATAGTAAACAGAAATTATATATATTCCGATAATGACTTACCTAAATCATTTGTAGGATATAGAATATTACATATATCTGATATATGTAATACATCTAATAATGTAGTATCTGCAGCGAAACATTCTGAACCAGACATAATAGTATTATCAGGTGGATATCAAGATAAAAATGGTAAATACGAAAAAACAATAGATATAGTCAATAAGATATGCAAGATAGCACCAGTATATTACATATATAATTGTAATGATACAATAGATTGTTTATCAAGTACTCAAGCAATAAATATAACAGATGTAGGAATTGACTTGAACTCAGGTATAACAGATGCAACAACACTTATAGAAAAAGCTTATGGAAAAAAGATAATTGATAAAGCAAATAAAGGAGATGCAGATGCATTACAATATATGCAATATATCAATGATGAATTAATTAACAACCAATACTCTACAATAAGAATATGTGGAATAAGTAATATGAACAATGCTTCATCTGAAGATATACAAAAAAATTCATATAGTATAACAGGAGCAGATAAAAATGCTTTCACAATTATGCTTAATGGTAACCTTGCAAATTTAGATAGTCTTTGTTCAACAAATATAGACTTAATGTTAGTTGGTGGTACATTTGGAAAATCAAGTGATACAGCATCTTGTTCAAAAGGACCTTATAGTTACTTAGGAACACAATTATTTGTATCAGGTGGATGTGGAAACTATACAAGTAAAAGAGTACTAAATTTACCTGAAATACAGTTAATTACATTATCAGATGGAACAATAAAGCAGAATAATCCAATCGAGGATTTTATGGATTTATTTATAGATGACGTTGGAACTATATATGATAACGATGGTGGATTTAGTGAGTATACTCATAAATATGGACTGGGGAGTTAGAATAAAATATTAGTTTAGACATATAATACAGCACTAGTTATAAGAATAATATATTTTATTAAGAAAAATAAATAATCTCGAATTGAAAGGTAAAACATTATAATGAGTAAGTATAGTCCAGAGTATATGACTCACAGAAATAGAGAAGAAATGAGTTTAAATGCTGTAAAGCAAGCAATTAGAATGCAATCAATATTAGAGGCAAGAGCTATAAAGTGTGATTCTGATAACAATTTAACTATAGAGATAGGCAAAAATATAATAGGTATTATACCTTTTAGTGAATTAGAATATCATCCTGATGGAACACCTATAAAGCCAGCATCAGCTACATCAAAAGTTAATAGACACATTAAATATATACCTATTAGCATAAGAAAAGAAGATGATATATTTATAGTTGATTGTTCAAGAAAACAGGTACAAAAGATTTGTTATGACAATTATATATCAAATTTAACACCTGGAGATGTGATTGATGCTTATGTATTAAAAATAATGAACTATGGAATATTTTGTGATATAGGGTGTGGTATAGTAGCATTACTTCCAACAAATAATATAAGCGTAACACATATTGTAAATCCAACCATAGAATTAAGGGGTATATCAACACTAAAAGTAGTAGTTAATCATATAGATGAAAACTATAGAGTTGAGTTAACACACAAAGAATTATTAGGAACTTGGGAGGAAGAAGTAGCATCATTCAATGAAGATGATGTAACTTACGGAACAGTACTTTCAGTAGAAGAATATGGGGTATTTGTAAGATTAAGCCAGAACTTATCAGGTTTGGCTGATGTCACTGAATTGGAATTAAAACCAGGTGATTTAGTATCTGTTCGTATACAAAGTATTCAAAATAGGAACATGAAAATTAAGTTGACTATTATTGATAAAATAGGTACAGCAACTGATAAACCTATGAGATTCAAATATTATATTACAGAGCCTCATATAAAAGACTGGGTTTATTCAACAGCTACAGCTAAGAAACAAATAGAATCCCATTTCTAAACAGTATTATATAAGAGATATAATTTTTGAAGGGAAATGATAAGTATGAAAAATTCTATGATGCTTAATATAAAGTATAGTAATACAATATATTATTGGACAAGTCAAATGTAAGAATTTGATATACAGTTAAGCACATAGTTAATAATGCCAGTAGGTTATGGAAACATAATTTACATACAAAGGTAGCCTCAATTAACAATGTGTTAGTTGGGGTTATTTTTTAATTATTACTTGACAAAATTTCAATTATTTGGTATAATAATAGAGAAGAGGAGATTTAAGCATGGTAGAAATTGAGCAGTTTCAAAAAATGATAGACAACAGTAAAAACATTGTTTGCTTTGGTGGAGCAGGAGTAAGTACAGCAAGTGGCATTCCTGATTTTCGTAGTCCAAACGGTTTATATAGTCAAAAGACTAATCATAAATATTCACCTGAAATAATGTTAAGTCATACATTTTATCAGAACCATACTAAGGAATTTTTTGAGTTCTATAAGACTGAAATGTGTGCACTTGGATATGAACCTTGTGATACACATAAGAAAATAGCTGAACTCGAAAAAGCAGGTAAAGTAAAAGCTGTAATAACACAGAATATTGATGGTCTACATCAATTAGCAGGTAGTGTAAACGTAATTGAACTTCATGGAACTATTCATAAAAATAAGTGCATTATATGTGGTAAAGATTTCAGTGCAGAATTTATAAAAAACAGTGAAGGAATACCTACTTGTGATGAGTGTAATTGTAAAGAGGCTATAGTAAAACCTTGTGTAACATTATACGAGGAAATGCTACCTGAAGGTGCTTTTGAAGCAGCAGAGGATGCAGTTAAAAGAGCAGATTTACTTATTATAGCAGGAACATCTTTAAATGTTTATCCAGCAGCTAGTTTAATTGATTACTTTGATAAAAGTCAAGGAAAAATAGTTTTAGTAAATAAAGGTCATACTGGTAGAGATGCCTGCGCAGATTTAATTTTTGATATGGACATGAATGAAGTATTCAGACAAATTAAAGTAAACTAAAAATATTCATATAGACATATTAGAGAGGAGCCAAAGAGCTATGACGAGAAAAGACAGACGCTTGGATGAATACTAAGTAACCTAAATAAAGGAGGAAACTTAGTATGTCCAAGAAAAAGAACAAAAACTACGTATTATTAACACTCAGAAGAAACTATGACTTTAGTAAACATGAGTATGTGGATTTCAAATGGAATCCTTGCTACTATACTAGAGAGCAGTTGATATCTAGATTAGCTATCAGCGAGATTTACAATAAGGAAGAGTCAATCTTAAACAATCTTTCTGTTGATATGAGTGAAACATCTGCAGATAAGAAGGAAATTGAGATTAGAAACAGATTATTTGACTACAAAACATGGAGATATAGAGAGTTATACTTCATAGCAAAAGTTGTTGGAGATGAGTTTCAGAGAGTAAACGTAGGTTCATTAGTTGATTCAGTGAATAAAAAAGCTGATGAAATTAAAAAATTAAGAAATGCAAGGGGATTAAGATACAGGGCAGAGAGAAGGTGTAAGACATATACATTCAGATATGACCCTGTACCTAATGTACACAAGTATCACTGTCACCATGGTAGTTGGTATAGAATACCACAGCTTGGTAGACTTATGAGACAATCTGAGGCTACCGAGTACAAAGAGTTTATTAAAGGTGACGAAAGAAAAGAGAACTTACCAACATGGGATGATAGACCAAGACATAATGATAAGTCTTGGAAAACTTCTTGTAAAGTAAGGAAACAGTGGCAGAAACATGTAAGAAAGCATGTAGACACTTCATACTATGATAGAAAAGCATACGATATGGAGTGGGAACAGGAAGATTAAAACTGAAAGGCAGTAGTGGCTCTACAACCACTACTGCTAATAACACTAGTATAATAGCTAACAGCAGTCATAATACTAAAATAAACAACTGGGGTAAAGATATGTCAAAAGATTTTAAAGATGTATTAGCATTTTGTTGTATGTTAATCAGAGATAAGAAATTTGCTGATATTGCAATATCTGGAGCAACATGTTTAGCTTCTATTAAAAGCTTTAATAATGTTGATGAAATGATGGAATATATAGAAACACACAATGCAACTGAGTTATTAATACGTAAAAACGGAAAACTTAAATTCACTGATAGAATGTTTATACATAATATTGTTGGATTTAAACTTAATGAAAAGTCAGTAACATTTTTAACTAACACTATGGTTGGTGTAGGGAGTAGAGCAGGATACAGATATAACATTAGATTTTAGTAAGAAAAACAATTCAATAAGAATATTGAACTATAAATAGGAGAAAACAATGAAGAACTTAATTAACAACATTTATTCATATGCATACTATTACTGGTATTATTCATATCAGTTTATTTGTGTGCAATTGAATAAAAGGTTGATAACAACCAGTTAATTAAGTGAATCATATAAAAACCTAATTAGTGCATATTGTAAAGCACCTGAGGTCATTTGATTGACTTCAGGTGCTTTTTATGTGCATTAAAATATATAAGAAAGGACACATTAAATATGGAAAGTGACTATGATTATTGGTGGTGTAAATCACTAAAAACAATTAAATACATCAAGAGTAAGATGTTATTACATGTAAAGTATACATTTAATAGCTTATTAAACTGCGCTAAAAATTACTGTTCAGCAGTAAGAAAATTTTTAAAACTTTTTATAAAAAAGTGTTGACAAATTTGTTTATGAGATGTATAATGTATTTAGAGTTAAGGAAGTGAATTAACTTAAATATATAGGTGAGTATGCAAGAGGCTGAAGCGACTAGACTCCAAATCTAGCTGAGATAACATCAAACACGTGGGTTCGAATCCTACCTCATCTGTTAAATACATTAAATATAATATTGGTAGGTATGCAAGTGGTTAAAGCAGGCGCGCTGTAAACGCGTTCACTACGTGTTCGGGGGTTCGAATCCCTCCCTACCAACTTAAAATCAAACATGGGTACTTAAACCGTAGGGGTAGCGGGGCGTGCTGTAAACGCGTTTTCTTCGGAATCGGGTGGTTCAACTCCATCAGTGCCCATTATACATATAAATTTATATAAGTACATCATATTAAACACTTAATGTATACGAAGTAAATTTAATTTACTAAGGAGAAAAGATAATATGGCATGTATTTATTATATAAAACATAAAGAAACTGGCAGAACATACATAGGTCAGACAGTACAAACATTAGAACAAAGAATGAGACAACATTTAGCTGGAAACACAGAAATAGATAGAGCATTACAATCACTAGGTATAACTAACTTTGAGTATGGAATAATTGAACAATGTAAATCAGAAGAATTAGATGAAAAAGAAATATATTATATTGCAAAATATGACACATACTATAATGGATATAATAATCAGTTAGGTGGAAGAAAAACAGGACAAAATAAGTATGACAGTATAATAGAAAACATAAGGCAAGACTATATAAATGGAATGTCAATGATAGACCTGAACATCAAATATAAAATATCAAACTATGAATTAAGATATTTTGTAAGAGACTTAAAGAAGAAAGCTATTATAGATAATAAAACAAATATACATAAAATTGTAATAGGTTACACAAAAGAATGGAAACGCATAGGCATATTTGAATCTATAAAAGAAGCACTACAATTTGTGAATAATCAAAGACAAAAAGAAGGTAAACCAATAGTAGATGAAAGAAATTTTTATAGAACAATTAAAACAGCTTGTACAAAGAATGGTATAGCATCTGGTTACAGATGGCAATATGCAGAAGATGTATTTTACAATGGATTACAGTTTAATTCATCCATAGATAAATATAATTATATGCTAGGAATAGATTACACTTGTGTTAATAACATAATATTTTGTGAAAACAAAGAAAATAAAGAATGTACCAAACATAGAAAGCTAATAGACGTTGAAATGGTAAGAAATTTAGCTAAAGAGTACACAAATATAGAAATAGCTAATATACTAGGTTGTAATATAGATGCATTAAATAGAGTAGCTAGAAAGAATAATATAACTTTTAAAAAATTAAACAGGACAAGTGAAAATGACCAATTAAATAAAGAAATATTTAATTATATACAAAGTGGATATACATATGGACAATTAGCTAAAATGTATAATCTAGATTACAATGCAGTTAGAGCTAGATATAATAGATATCTAAAGAAGCATAACATAATTAAAGAAGATAAAAGATTAGTAAATGGGGTAACTTGTATAGAATTAAATAAGTCTTTTAATACATTAAATGATGCAGCTAGATATATTAAAGGAGATATGGAATTACCCTCAGAAATGGTAAAAGCATGTGCTTATAATATAAGTGTAGCAGCTAGAAATGGAACTAAATATAAAGGATACCATTGGAAAATAAATGATAAACAATAATAAAGGAGTAAGCAACAATGTTTCAAAATGTAGTTATAGGAGAACCAATTTGTGAACCATGGCAAATGTTCGCAAATACACCTGAAGATTGGGAAGATAACGAAAAGCAAAATACATTATTCACAAATGAGAGATTTCTACCTAAAATAATGATAGAGTGCGGAATAGTTAAATCGGTAAACGAAGTAAGAAAGAACAAACCAGAACTTGTAAAAACACTTGATTCAGTTGATTTTCACGAGATAAAGTGGGGTAAGAAAAGATTGTTTATACAAGTTGGTAAATCATAAAAGGCTTAGTTAAACGACTAAGCCTTTTATTATACTTATTTTTTAAGTATTGTTAAATTTTAATAAACATGGACAGGAGTTAACATGAAAATAATTGCAGATAATTCATTTTTAAATATATCAAAGCAAGAAAAAGAAAAATTTTACAAAAAGCAATTTAAGTACTACAGAGGCTTTAATACAGGAATAGTAATAATATCAGTATTAGCATCTTTGACTTACTTTATATCAGATTGTCAATTGTTTGGAAGATTTGCTAATGAGACACTTATACCAAGAATATCAATATTAATACCATTCAGTATCTTTTTGTGGCTAAGAAAATTAAATTTAGATTATAAAGTTGAGATGATAGCATCTCAATACATAGGACATTCAATAATGTGGCATACAATATGGGCAATAGTATACTTGCCTAATAGACAATATGCAAGTGATGGGTTCTTAATAATGCAACTAGTTATGCTAATGCTAGGGTTTGCATCTTCATTTGAGGTTGCAGTAATATCACAGTTAATGATAATAGTAAACATACTTATATCAAACACATTCAATCATTATGAGGACTTAAACTTGATGTTATCACTTGGAATACCATGTGCATTAGGTATAGCAATATCAAATTATATATTTACACAATCATATTATGAAGCATACCTAGCTAACACTAAACTAGAAAATTTATCATATATAGACCAACTAACTGGAGTATTTAACAGACATAAATTAGATGAAATAACAGACGGAGATAAGCTAAAAAGATATAATTTACAAGACATATCTTTTATAATATTAGATATAGACTTCTTTAAGAAAATAAATGACACTTATGGACATGATAAGGGCGACATTATACTTAAAGATTT
>ULNH01057537.1_pt1 | contig 25099 bp, 23 predicted proteins | sample 1951871 | NCBI WGS metagenome assembly ULNH01 (sample SAMEA4835572, study PRJEB28245) | human gut metagenome | biome: gut microbiome; material: fecal sample | place: Denmark | collected 2008 | reverse complement strand
AGTTGTACCAGACCCTGAAACAGCCCGACAAAGCTTTCGAGGAGATCGAGAAGCTGGCCAACAAGTATCCGATGAATGCCCGTTACCGTTTGCTGATGGGTGACCTCCACCTGGAGAACGAGGAGACGGAGAAGGCCCTGGCCTGCTATCAGCAAGCGCATGAGATTGATCCGGATGATCCGCGTTATATCGTCTCTATGGCGAATTATTACGATCAGACGGGTGATAAGGAAGCAGCCGAACAGGAAATACGGGATGCCCTGGTGAATGAGAAACTGGATGTGGAGACCAAGGTAGGGATTCTTTCCCGCTATGTACAGCGTCTGCAGCAGACCCAGCAGGGAATCGAGAATGCCAATTCTCTGTTCCAGACGTTGCTGGACCAGCATCCGGAGGATACCGAACTGAAACTGATGTATGGCAGCCTGCTGATGGCTCAGCAAAAGGAGGAAGAGGCGAAGTTCCAGTTCCAGCTGGTGACAGAGATGGAACCTTCCAACGAAGGGGCATGGCAGCAGTTGCTGAATATCTCCCTCAAGGGGGAGGATATTCCGGAGGTGATCCGTATCTGTACCCGTTGCAAAGAGCTGTTCCCGGAGGCTCCCGAATATTATTTCTATCTGGGTATCGGGTATTATATGCAGGAGAAATACCAGGAATCGCTGGATACGTATTATGCCGGACTGAAGATCATCCCCGAGGGGAACGGCGTGGTGAAGTCTAACTTCTACGGACAGATCGGGGATCTCTATTACCAGATGGAGAAGATGGACGAAGCTTATAAGGCCTACGATGAGGCCCTGAAATACAACGAGAACAATGCTCCGGTATTGAACAACTACAGTTATTTCCTGACTCTCGACAAGAAGGATCTGAAGAAGGCGGAGCGTATGGCTGCCCAGTGTATCAAGCTGGAGCCCGACAATGCCACCTATCTGGATACCTATGCCTGGGTGTTCTTCGTGCAGGGTAATTATACGCTGGCCAAGATTTATATTGAGAATGCCTTGTCGAAAGACAAGACAAACAGTGCCGAGCTGGTGGATCACTACGGGGATATCCTGTATATGAGCGGTGAGAAAGACAAGGCGCTCGAACAGTGGAAGAAGGCGAAGGAGATGGGAAAGGATACCGATGTCCTCAAACAGAAGATCGCCAAAGGTATTTATATTGAAGATACAGAAAGCAAATGAGAAGAATAAACGGAATGGTCCTGGCCTGCCTCCTGCTGGTTACCCTCTTGGGTTTCTACGGGTGTAAGTCGGCGAAGGTATCGGGCGACCAGGAGAAAGTCAATACCAAGGAGCTGAAAGCGTTTGTGGCGTCGATGCAGGAGCACGAACCGGCTTTCCGGACGTTCTCGGCGCGTCTGAACGTCGATCTCCAGATGGGGGATAAAACGGTCGGCTCGCGGGTGGAATTCAAGCTGGTCAAAGACAGTGCCCTCCAGTTGTCGGTTCAGCCTTTCCTGGGGATTGAAGTCTTCCGGATGGAGCTGACTCCCGACAGTGTGAAGGTCATGGACCGGATGAATAAACGGTATATGGCTGAACGGTATGCGGCCCTGAAGGAAGAGTGGCCGATCGATTTCAACTTCTATAACCTCCAGGCCCTGTTTGTGCATCAGTTGTTCCTGCCGGGTGAGCAGGAGGTCGAAGGGGTGCATTACGATCAGTTCCACCTCGAACGGGAAGGGGCCATAACCCGCTTGCATGCCCGCGACCGGATGGACCTGCGTTATTGTTTTGAGGCGAATAGCGACGAACAGCTGCTCTCGACGCTGATTACCGAGGGGAACGGCCGGTATTCGCTGTTGTGGAAGTATCTCAGCTTGGAGTCCCAGCCGTCGGTATCGTGGCTGTTCCCGTTGCAGATGCAGGTAGCGTTTCGGGATGAGGGGATCCGGAAGGGCGGCATGGATATCCGTTTCTCCCGTCTCCAGTGGAATAAGGCGTTAAATATGGATTTTTCGATTCCTGCCAAATACAAACGCATTACCTTTGCGGATGTTTTGAAAATGATCGGAGGTAATCAATAAGGGCGTGAATACGCAAGGAAAGAGTGACATGAGACTGATTCATCTATTGATATGTTTGTTGCTTGCCGGTTCGGTATGGGGCCAGCAGTCGGCTCGGGTACGCGAACTGGAGAAGCAGCGGAAAGAGACGCTGGAAGAGATCCGTAAGACCGGAGAGCTGCTGAAGCAGACACAGGCGACGGAGAAAGACGTAACCCGCCGCTTGAAGCTGATTTCCCAGCAGATCCTGTCGCGTAAGAAGGTGATCAGTCTGTTGAACCAGGAGATGGAGGCTATCAATATCCAGATTACCGACATGGGGAAACAGATCCGTGTCCTCGAGAACCAGTTGCAGCAGAAGAAGGAGAGCTATGGCAAGTCGGTGCGCAGTATGTATCGCCGGCATGCCTCGCAAGACAAGCTGCTGTTTATCCTTTCGGCCGAAAGCTTCGGGCAGTCGCTCCGCCGGATGCGTTACCTCCGCGAATATGCCCAGTGGCAGAAACGGCAGGCTACCGATATCATCTCCCGTCAGTCGGAGATCAACCGTCAGCAGCTGGAGCTGAAGAAGACCCGCGAAGAGAAAACGCGTCTGCTGGCAAGCCGTGAAGAGGAACAGCAGAAACTGCAGGTCGAAGAAAAGAGCCAGAAGGATGAGATCGCCCAGCTGGGCAAGAAGAAGTCGCTGCTCCAGGCTCAGCTGAAGGAGAAGCAGAAACAGGCCAACCAGCTGAACCGGATGATCGAAAAGCAGATCGCCGAAGAGATCGCCCAGGCTGAGCGTGAACGGCAAGCCCGTGAGGCGGCTGTCCGGAAGAACAAGAAAGAGGGAACGACTACCACGCCGCTGGAAGAACGGAAGGCGGATGTGAAGGGAGGATATGCCATGACGAAGGAGGAAAAGGCCCTGTCGAATTATTTCTCCGAGAATCGCGGACGTCTGCCCTACCCTGTCACCGGTAACACCCATCGCATCGTAGGTCAGTTCGGAGAGCATCAGCATGCCGCCCTCGAACATGTCCGTACCAACAACAACGGAATCGATATCCTGGCGGATACGGGTGCCGAGGCCCGTGCCGTCTTCAACGGTGTCGTTACCCGTGTCTTCACCATCCCCGGCTTCAACAATTCGGTGATTATCCGTCATGGTAATTACCTCACCGTCTATAGTAACCTGAACCGGGTTTATGTCAAGGCGGGAGATAAGGTTTCTACCCGTCAGGTCATCGGAAAGATCTTCCTCGATCCTTCCGACAACACCACCATCCTCCATTTCCAGCTCTGGAAGGAAAAGTCCAAGCAGAACCCGGAACCATGGCTGGGCAATTGATAATTGACAATTGAGAATTGACAATTATCTTTTCTCCCTCATTTTTCCATGGCACTTGCCTCGCGACAGTAGAGGCGCAGCGTGCTGCGCCTCATAACGACATTTTACACAACCAAATAATAATCAACAATATAACGAATATATTTATTGTGTTATTTGTCGTTTTATCCTGTCGCATTGGGAAATTATATTTTCCGTGTAATCCGTGAAATCCGTGCCTAATTATGTGAAACCTGTGCCAATTGAATGGTTAATTCTCAACGACATTCCACACAACGAAATAACAATCAATAAAATAACGAATATATTCAATTCGTTTCCCGTCGTTTTATCCTGTCGTGTTGGGATGGAGGCGCAGCACGCTGCGCCTCTACACGCATTATCCATTGTCCATTGTCCATTGAAAATTGTTTCTTTCTTTTTTCTCCTGTGTTAAAAAATCAAAACAAATCAAGTTTAAAAACTTTGTGATGACCCTTATGGAAATATATTGTTACCTTTGCCGTTGTATAAGAAAGAAATAAAAAGGCATTTCTCTACTTATACCGTGGAGGAATTTGCCTCTTGTAAAATGAAATCCTAATGATTCAAACAATTTGTATCTACTGTGCATCCAGCACACAGATTGATCCGGTCTACTTTGACCACGCCCGCCTCTTGGGGAGACAATTGGCGGAGGCACATATCCGGATCGTGAACGGCGCAGGCAACATCGGCCTGATGGGCGCTGTCTCGGATGCCGCTCTCGAAGCAGGAGGCGAAGTCACCGGTGTGATTCCGCGTTTCATGGTAGAGCAGGGTTGGAATCATACAGGGTTGACGGAAACGATCGTTGTCAACGATATGCACGAGCGGAAACAGACCATGGCCCGTCTTTCGGATGCGGTTATCGCCTTGCCGGGTGGCTATGGAACCCTCGAAGAGTTGCTTGAGATCATTACTTGGAAACAACTTGGCCTTTATCTTAATCCCATTGTCATTTTAAATACCAACGGATATTATGATCCGCTGCTGCAACTGTTCCGTCAGGCAGTTGATGAGCGTTTTATGCGTCCGTTGCATGCCGGCTTGTGGGCGGTCGCCGATACGCCTGAAGAGGCTGTCCGGTTAGCGCAGACGCTTCCGGTATGGGATCAAGACATTCGTCGGGTAGCCAAGTATTGAGTTGACATCGTCGGATAGCTGGAGAAACAACCTGCCGATGCCCGGGTGTAAACCTTTGGGGCGATTGGGCTGTTAATTGTGTACCGGCATGGCTGGATTTTGAGTTTCATACGTTTGGCTGCGTATGGAAAAGCGTGGAAAATGATTTGTTCGTCGCCCCAGCGGATGGGACTGACGAACCTTGGTGTGGAAAGACGTTAACAAAAGCCGGTGGTTAAATCGGTACGTTTCAGTAGGTTAATGTATATGCGTCGAAACGGCAAACAAAAAACTCAAAGCACAAACCGGAGTTAAGTAAAAACATTCATATACTAAAAAAACGATTATCCTAATGAATCAATTTTTGGTTAATTTATTTCGATTACGCCAACTAAAGTATGTAAACCGTTGGGTCATCTTTTGTTTGGATTTATTTATTGCTTGGGTAGCGAGCTTACTCACCTTGCTGTTGGTGAAGTTCGTCTATGAAGGGCTGACAGTGACGCCTCAGTTGTTGTGTACGCTTTCTATAGCGTCTATCGGCGCGGCAGCTATAGGCTTTGCCCTTCTGAAAACCTACAAGAACATCATTCGTCACTCGGCATTTACCGAGGTAGGACGTTTGGCAGTGGCCTCTTTCCTGAAGTCTGTACTATTATGTCTTTTCCTGGGTGTCTGGCACTTTTTCCCTGCCGATGTCATCCTGCTGGGAGGAATCTTTGATTTTGGAGCCACATTCTTCCTCCTCTCCTTTTCCCGTGTTTTGATGATCACAACCTACCGGTATCTGGTCAATAATGTCAATCCCAAAAGCGAACCGGTATTAATCTATTATGATCCACAGGCCGAAGACAGTAGTCTGGCTTCTTTATTGCAACAACAGAACAAATATAAGATCAGGGGGTTCATCCAGATCGGAACCAAAGGTACGTTCCGTCTGAACGGACTGACCGTCTATTCCATCGCTACGGAAGAAGATTTCCGGGAGTTGTATGAACACATGCCTTTCAAATCCCTGGTATTCCCCAGCCAGAAGGGCGTGCAGAAAGAAAAAGACCGCCTGATTGTTTACGGAGCCCATACCCGGGTGAAGATGCTGGTTCTCCCGCCCATGGATGTATTGGGAAAGGAAAAGAACCGCCTGAAAGCCTTGCCGGAAATCCGGATCGAAGACTTGCTGGGCCGTGATGAGATCAAGATCAACCTCGACGAGATACGCGAATCCCTCAAAGGCAAGGTGGTGATGGTAACGGGGGCTGCCGGTTCGATCGGTAGCGAACTCTGCCGCCAGCTCTGTACCTTCGGACTGAAGGAACTGATCCTCTTCGACAGTGCCGAGACCCCGATGCACAACATCCGCCTCGAGCTGGAAGAGAAGTTCCCGCAGGTACATTTTGAGCCGGTCATGGGCGATATCCGTATGGCAGACCGTGTAGAGAGTGTCTTCGCCCGTTTCCGTCCGCAGTATGTCTTCCATGCGGCTGCCTACAAGCATGTGCCCCTGATGGAAGAGAACCCCTGCGAAGCGGTGCATACCAACGTCTATGGTACCCGTCTGGTAGCCAATATGGCAGTGAAATACGAAGTAGAGAAATTCATCATGATATCGACCGACAAGGCGGTGAACCCCACCAACGTGATGGGGGCTTCCAAACGCCTGGCAGAGATTTATGTACAGAGCCTGAGTATTGCCATCAGCAAGGGCGAGATGCCGGGTAAGACCCGCTTCATCACCACCCGCTTCGGCAATGTATTGGGCAGTAACGGTTCGGTCATCCCCCGCTTCCGCGAACAGCTGGCGAAGGGTGGTCCGCTCACGGTTACACACCCCGACATCATCCGTTACTTCATGACCATCCCCGAAGCCTGTCGCCTCGTGCTCGAAGCCGCTTTCATGGGCAAAGGCAACGAGATCTTTGTCTTCGATATGGGTAGTCCGGTCAAGATTGCCGACCTGGCACGTCGCATGATCGAACTCTCCGGCCTGAAAGTGGGCGAAGACATCGACATCATCTACACCGGTCTGCGTCCGGGCGAAAAGCTCTACGAAGAATTGTTGGCAACGAAGGAAAACACCCTTCCGACCGACAATACCCAGATCTACCGGGCTCAGGTACGCGAATACGACTATCATCAGGTCGATCAGGCCATCGACGAGCTGACCGAACTGGCTATCCGTGTCCAGAAGATGGATACCGTCCGTATGATGAAACAGATCGTACCCGAATTCAAGAGCAAGAATTCCATCTACGAACAGCTCGATAATTGAAAATTGAGAATTGACAATTTTAAATAGATAGCTATTATCGGCCTAAGGAGGGAAGCGTAAAGCTCATTCGTGATTCGGAGCGTTAAGAAAGCTCGGCTGTTTGAGCGAAGCGAGTTTCCGAGATTTTAGCGGAGAACGCGAAGGAGTAGTTTCCCGAGTGTAGCCTTGACCTTTTGGTTCTTTTGGGTCAAGCCAAAAGAACGTACAATATATGTGTTATTTTTTTCCTTTCCTCTCTCTTCTCGCCTGGATCGGCGGCTACTATGCCAATGGCATCTTGATCTGGCTCTCCTTCCTGACCTTGGGGATTTGGGGAATACTGGCACTCAATGCTCTGCAGATGATTGTACAACTCTTTACCCGTCACCGTCGGAAAGCGTGGTTGCCCCTGTTGGCAATCCTGCTGCATACCGATTATTTGCTGGCTGTCTGGCAGCCTTCCTTCCCCGGAAGGAATACCCTGCCCGAAGGCGCTCAGCCCTTGACGGTGGTGACCTACAATACGACCCATTTCTTTTGGGACAGACAGCAGACGATGCAGGAAGCGGCGGCTTATATCCGCCGGTTACAACCTGATGTGGTCTGTATGCAGGAAGCTCCCGATGCCAGTTATTATCAGATGGACAGCATTCGCATGGCATTCGATTATGTGGTCTATCGGTATATCAGCGGTCGTACCGACCATTTGCCCATGATGATCTCCAGCCGCTATCCGTTGCGGGCTGTACGGACCCTCTTTTTCAAGAATTCCGTCAACCTGGCGATGATTGCCGATGTGTGTATGCCCCACGATACCGTCCGGGTATTCTGTAACCATCTGGAGACAACCAGTGTGAATCAGTACCGCGGACAGATACAGGCGGCTTCCAAACCCTGGCTGTTCCGCCTGAAAGCCGGAGCCAGGTTGATCCTGCAGATGAAGGAAAACTTCCGGAAACGGGCTGAGCAGGCAGACTATATCGCCGAAGAGATCCGTCGTTCCCCCTACCCTGTCGTGGTATGTGGCGACTTCAACGATACCCCTGCCTCTTATACCTATCACCGGATGAAAGGTGCGCTGACCGATGGATTCCGCGATGCCGGCCGGGGCTATCAATACACCTTCCGTCAGCTCAAACGTATCTGGCGGATCGATTATATCTTCTATTCCGACGAACTGAAAGGTCTTTCGTATGAGGCACCCGATGCTTCTTACAGCGATCATAAGATGGTGGTATGGAGGGGATATACAAAATAAGAGGAAGGCTATTTAATTGTCTATTGTCCATTATCAATTTTCAATTGAATTGTGCTGCGCCTCAAACCTGAACAAAAAACAGATGATCTGGATTCATCCGAAACCCAATAAAAATTCCTTACAAATTAAATTATGGCAGAAGAGGCAATAAGCAGCAATAAACGCATTGCAAAAAACACCATCATGCTCTATATCCGGATGCTACTGTCTATGGTAGTATCTCTTTATACTTCCCGGGTAGTATTGAATATCTTGGGGGTTGAGGATTATGGAATCTATGGTGTTGTAGGGGGAATAGTAGCAATGTTTAGTTTTTTAAACTCAACAATGAGTGGTGCGACTTCCCGTTTTTTAACGTATGAGATGGGCAGGGGTGATTTTCAGCGTTTAAAAGAAACATTTAGTTCGACATTAGTTATCCATATAGGTATTGCTTGTGCTGTATTAGTATTAGCAGAGACTGTTGGTCTATGGTTTTTATTGCATAAATTAGTTATTCCAGTCGAGCGGATGAATGCTGCTTTTTGGGTATATCAGTTATCAATTTTGTCAATGATGATCACTGTTACTCAAGTTCCATATAATGCTTGTATTATTGCGCATGAAAAGATGGAAATTTATGCATATGTGGAAATTTTAAATGTTATATTAAAACTTATAATTGTCTATTTTTTATTGCTTACTGATTTTGATAGACTGATATTCTATGCGATATTAGTTTTATTTGTTTCTATTATTATCGCGTTTATTTATAGATTTTATTGTATTTCTCATTTTTCTGAGTGCCATTTTTGTGCAAAAATGAATTCAGAGTTTCTTAAGCCTATACTATTATTTTCTACATGGGATTTGTATGGTAATATGACTGTAGCCTTAAGACAGCAAGGGATGAACTTTATTATGAATATATTTTGGGGAATAATTATTAATGCAGCTGTGAGTCTTTCTAATATGGTCCAAGGGGCTGTTTGTTCTTTGTCAAATAATGTTATTATGGCATTTAGACCTCAAATTATACAAAAATATGCACAAAATAATTATTTAGAAATGCAAGTATTATTAGAGAATGCCATTAGATATTCGTTATTTTTATATGTATTAATTTGTGTACCATTGTTAGTCGAAATGGAATACATATTTAAAGTTTGGCTTACAAATGTTCCTTTGTATTCTGTGACGATATGTAGATTTATCATTGTAGCCAATGTGCTATCTATATTAAATGCAATCATATCTATACCCATACATGCAACAGGCGATGTAAAGAGGTTAAGTTTTATGACTGGAACTTTGTATTTGTTGAGTCTTGTTCCAATGTATGTTGTTTCAAAGATAGGATTAAGTTATGAATGGATATACGTAATTTTGATTCTATTTAATGTTTTAATTGTAATATCTAATAGTCTTATCTTAAAAGATAAGATACATTGTTTGTTGTTATTGAAGATTTTTAAACCTTTGATACGTCTTTTTTATATTGTAATAATAGGTTCTTTATGTGCTTTATGTATTCATTATTTTATGAAGGAATGTTTTGTAAGATTTATGTTAGTATTTGTTGTTTCTATTATTATGGAGTTATCCGTTGCTTTTATCTTCTTTTTTAAAGAGAATGAGAAAACGTATATTCTAATGAAATTAAAAAACTTGATCAGACACTAGACCATTATACTACAATGAGATTTTAATTAAAAATATACATTTTATAAATAAAATATTCTCTTGACAATATGAGACATTTACATATTATTATGCCAATGGCAGGTGAAGGAAGTCGTTTCTTAAAAGAAGGATGGAGTACACCTAAGCCTTTGATAGATTTAAAAGGGCAACCTTTATTTAAACATGCTATAAGTAGTGTTTCAGATGATGGAATTCCGATGAAATATTCATTTATAGTTCGTCAGGAACATATTGATAAATATCATATAGATAAGGGGATCAAGTCTTTTCTTCCTGAAGCAAATATATTTTCAGTAACTAAGACAACACGTGGGGCCGTTGAAACTTGTTTGATGGCGGAATCGGCTATTGAGGATAATGATGCAGTTCTGGTTATGGATTGTGATCTGGAATTCCGTAGTAAGGAGTTCCTGAAAATAATAAAAAGCCTTTTAAGTTTATCTATAGAAAAGGCAGAAGGAGGAGCATTAGTCTCGTTTGAGTCCAATGAACCTCGTTACAGTTATGCCGAAGTAGATAACGAAGGTTTTGTAACTCGTACAGCAGAAAAAGAAGTAATTAGTAATCATGCTCTCTGTGGCGCTTATTTCTTTTCTTCGGGTAAACGGTTTAAACAAATTGCTCATCGTCTTTTACAAGAGCCTGTATTTACGAAGCCAGAGTATTATGTGAGTCTCCTTTTTAATTATCTTTTGAAGGACGGAGAAAAAGTCTGGCTCGCACCGATGGAAGAGTATTATAGTTACGGGACTCCGGAAGAACTTAAACAATATTTATGATTAAAGCAATAATAACCGATTTTGATGGAACATTGGTTGATACTTTTGAGGCAAATCTGAAAGCCTATCAAAGAGCTTTTTCTGAAGTTGGCATAACATTAACTGCTGAACAGTATCGGAAATGTTTTGGCTTTCGTTTCGACCGTTTTATGACGACAATGGGGGTTTATGACGCAAATCTGGCTAATCGAATAAAAGAGATTAAGAAGGATTGTTATCCTCAATTTTTTGATTATTTACGTCCCAATAAAGCCCTTATTGAATGGATTGGAACATTTAAAGAAATGGGTGGTAAAACAGCAATTGCATCTACTGCTCGTAAAGAGAACTTGATGAATGCTTTAAACTATTTGGAAATTGTAGGACTGTTTGATTTAATATTTACTGGACAAGACGTGAAGGAAGGGAAGCCTTCTCCTGAAATATATGAAAGAACAATGGAAAAACTTCAAGTTGATCCTTTGGATACATTGATTTTTGAAGATTCTGAAGTTGGTGTTCTTGCAGCTAAAAATTCTGGAGCTTATTTTATGAAGATTACTTTTTAGGATATGGAAATTCAAGTAAAAGGTCATTCTGGCTGTCAAATTGATATTGTTTCTGAAAATAGACAATTGTATGTCTATAAATCAACAAGGGATCCTAAATACCTGCAACGTCTGGTCCTTCAGGCGATGAAACAGAAGCAGGCAAGCCTTGTCGAATATCAGCATATTCGAATTCCTACTGTCTTTGAAATCCAAAAAGATGAAAAACAGACAGTTGTTAAAATGCAATATGTTTATTCAAAGAATTTTGTGGAATTCTTTGAGCAGGCTGGTTTTGAACAGATCGAATATTTAATTGGCGCATTGAAGTATTTTATTGAATATGAAATCAATCAATGTAAACTTCAAGTGATTTCTCCTGAAATTTTTCAGAGAAAGTTTGCTGATATTTGTGTAAAACTGGAACAAAATGGGCGGTATATAAATGATGGCGAGATCAGATCTATAATCGACGATAGCCAGTCTTGTTTTGACAGCCTCTCAGAAATGTTATTGCCGATTGGAATTAGTCATGGAGATTTGACTTTTTCAAATATTCTTTTTAATGGAAATAATTATTATCTGATTGACTTCTTGGATGGTTTCATTGAAACTCCATTACAGGACATTGCAAAGATTCGTCAAGATACGGCTTATCGCTGGTCTCAATTGATGTACACGAAGCATTATGATGAGGTTCGATTGGGGATCATTTGTGATAAAATAGATGATGAACTGGATTCTTATTTTTCTAATAAATATCAATGGTATAGAGATCACTATAAAACGATTCAATTGATGAATATTTTACGTATACTTCCGTATGCGCATGAAGAGAAAGTCATTTGTTATCTCAAGAATATATTAAATACGCTGTTGCATGAATAGTAGTTTGATTGTCCCTGTAGCTGCCGATAAACCGGAATATAATAATAAGCTTCCTTATGTCTTTGCTTTTGGCGAAGATGGTATTATCATTTGCATTAAATCGATATTAGGTCTTCCATTGGAACGGTTTGATCAAATTTATTTTACAATCCTTCGTAAGCATGATGAGCGTTTTTTTGTTGCTGATTCTTTACGGATGCAATGTAAACGTTTAGGATTGAAAAATGTAAATATCGTTGTCCTTGATGAACCTACTCGGGATCAGGTGGAAACTGTATTTTGTACGATCCGGCAAGAGCAAATTTCTGGCAGTATTTATATAAAGGATGCAGATAGTTATTTTGAATCTGATGAAGCGGTTCAAAACGGCGTGGCTATTTATCCGATTGAAGAATTGGATATGTTAGATCCTCGTGATAAGAGTTATGTATCAGTAGATGATATGTATTATATTACGAATATTATCGAGAAATCAATAATAGGTCATTATATTAGTGCTGGGGGATATGCATTTGAGGATTGCAATGACTTCTGTGAGTATTATAAAAGATTACGTCATTATCCGCATCTGTATCTGTCGCATATTATTTATGCCATGTTGTTAGATAAAAAAACATTCCGCCCTTTTTTGGTGAAAAATTATAAGGATTGGGGCTCTAAAAGGATGCTAAACTTAATATAATAATTTGATTTCAGCGTTACAATATTAAAATGAATAAGCCTTTAGTTTCAATTCTTATACCTGTATATAATACGGAAGAATATCTTCCTAAATGTTTGGATAGTATCGTTAATCAGACCTATTCAAATTTGCAGGTTGTAATTATTGATGATGGATCAAAAGATGCGTCTTTGAGCATAGCCCAAAAATATGCTAAGCAATATCCATGTATAGAAGTCTATCATCAAGAAAATCAAGGCGTAGCTTCAACCCGTAACAATCTTTTAGATAAAGTAAAGGGAGATTATGTGTTGTTTGTTGATTCGGATGATTGGTGTGAGTTGGATATGGTAGACTTCCTAATTAATAAAGCTATTGCTAACGACGCTGATATAGTTACTTGTTCTGTGGTAAAAAATGATGAACCTTTTGTTAGTAATATCTTTTTAGAGGAAATATGGGATCAGGGAAAAACCGTGTTAGAGTTTCTTCGGCATAAAATTTTTAATGGATCATTGTGTAATAAACTTATTAAAACAAGTTTATTACACAATTTGAGATTTCATTGTGGAATATTTTATGGGGAGGATGCGTTATTTATTTGGGATGTACTTCAGAAAGTTAATCAGGTATTAATAACAGATAGAGAGTTGTATCATTATAGAGTAAATGACACAAGTTTAAGTCACCAGAATTGGACCCCCTTTAAAAAAGGTTCTGGACATAAAGTTTGGAGTGAAATTGTCTCGGACACAGAAAAAAAATGGATTCAGTTTTTAGATATAGCTAAGGCTCGTTTTGCAATTGAAGACATGTGGGGATTGTACTATGCTTCACTTTGTGATTATCCATATGATGAGCATATAAATGAACGACAGATGAATATTCGTCATAATCTTAAGTTGATTAAAAAATCTGGGCTTTTAAGTAATGGGAAATTATTGGCTGCTTATGTTTTAGCTTACTGTTATTGTTTGGGGAAGATATTTAAATTTCTATAAACTTTTTGTATGAAAAAAAAGATTTGTATTTTACAAAATGGTCTTTCAAGAGGAGGTACAGATACTTTTGTGGTTAATCTTTGCAAAGGATTAAACAAGGAAAAATATGATATTACTGTTATAAATCCAGATAATCGTCCAGAAAAAATGGTAAGAGAGCAGGATATCATTGAGGCTGGATGTACTTTACTTCGAACATCTCCACTTATTGGCCCCAAAAGTAAGTTTATTCATTTCTGCAAACTATATAAGATTTTAAAGAAAGGTAAATATGATGTGTTTCATACAAATATAGATCTCTTCAATGGTCCTCAATTATTTATCGCATGGTTAGCAGGAGTTCCTATAAGGTGCTGCCATTCTCATAATACTATGCAACAAAGGTCTGTGGTTCGTGGAATGACATTTTCAATTCGTATATATCAATTTGTCATGAAATGGATGTGTTGGACATTTTCAAATAGACGTTTGGGATGTTCTGAGGCTGCAATGGATTTTCTCTTTACGGGAAAAAATTGGCGGCAAAGTAAATATCCATTTGTGATTAATAATGGCATTGATATAAAAAGTTTTCGATTGCCTATAGATGTTGATAAAAAGAAAGATGAGTTAGGGGTTAAAGCTAAATATAATATTATTACTATTGGCAGAATAATACCTCAAAAGAATCCTATTTTTATTACCGAAGTTTTTTCTGAATTGTGTAAAATTCGTACTGATGTTGATTTAGTTTGGATTGGAATAGGAGACAAAGAAAATAAGTGTCGAGAGATTCTTAAGAGTAATGGGGCTCTTGAAAGAGTTCACTTTCTTGGGTCTCGAACTGATGTTAATGAAATTTTGCCATGTTGTGACCTTTTCTTTTTACCAAGTCTTTTTGAAGGTTTAGGAATTGTTGTTATTGAAGCGCAAGCAGCTGGCTTGAAATGTCTGGTTTCTGATGTGGTTCCACGAGAAGCTAATTGTGGATTAGTTAAATATATGTCTCTTTATTGTTCAAAGCAAAAATGGGTATATATGATTTCTGATATGTTAGATGGTAAGTTATCATTGGCTGTGGATGAGAATAGCATTCAAAAGTTTTCAGTCCAGTACATGGTAGAACAGATGGAAAAAGTTTTTAATAACTAAAAAGATACAGAGATGCAAAGAATAGTATTTGTTAATTTACATTCTGATTGGATGTTGCTTAGAACTGCTTCAGTTTATTTATGGAAGTTCTCTGCTGCTATAAAACATGGATATTTATTGAAGTATTTGCTTGAAAATCCTGATTATGAAGTATGTAATTATATAAATGATCGGGGATTTTCATCTCTAAGAAATGATAATGAGATGTTAATGGAATTCTTGAATCTATTCCGCTTTTGGGAGTTTCGTAAAACACTCAAAGTTAACGGTATTGATCCTAATAAAATAACGGTGATAAAAAAAATAAACGATATTCGGCCTGACGATATTGTTATTTTGTATAATATTTGTACAGACAATTATCGTGGAATGGAGAATGTACATGCCTTTAAAGCATTAAGTATGCTTCATTTTCATGGTAAAAAAACAGAAAATGCATTAATTGAAAAATCGAATATCCAATGTTATTATAATGAAGTGGACTTGAGTAAAACTTCTGAACTTTTCCGAAAATATTATTTTGTCGAGCGACCTTGGATTGTAATTCCTTTTGTATTTGAAGAACGCTTTAAAAACATGAAACCTTTTAAGGAACGTAAAAATAAATGTTTTTCTACAGGTACAATTACATACAAACCTTCGGAGGAGTTTATGTCTGTTTATGGCGATCCTTGTGATCAGCCTGCTCGTAAGTTTGTAAAAGAAAATCCTGAATTTTTTGAGGGTACAGTTGATTGTTTTAATAGTGACTATTTAGAAGATAATGCAGGTAAGAAATATATTTCAGGTGAGTTCTTTCTGATTCGTCTTTATAAAAAAGTTTATAATCGATTGAATGTTGGTAAGCAGAAGAAATATTATAGTTTTAATATGGTTGAAAAATTTAATGATTATAAAATGCACTTAGTCGGAGAGGAAATACTTGGCGTACCTGGTATTGGTTATGTAGAAGGGATGGCCTGTGGAAGTGCTTATATTGGACTTGATTCTCCAATGTATCGTGATTTAGGACTTATCCCGGGCATACACTATATTGCTTACGATGGTACGAAGGAAGGACTCCGTAAGACTGTAGAGTTCTGGCAAAAAGATGAGAATCAAGATAAGTTGGAACAGATTGCTATGAGAGGCTGTGAGTTTGTAAGAAAGAATTTTTGTGGCAGAAAGGTTGCGGAAAGACTGATGACTGCACTTATTGAACAAAAGAATAACTGGTTAAAAGAGAAAAGATAATGATACCAGATTATATGTACCAATGGGTGTGGTATATATTTTTAACTGTACTTTGTATAACGCATAGTGCATATTTATCCACATTCTCTACTTATAATGGCTTGCAGAATAGAAGCAGATTTGGACTTCGAGATGCATATTTCATTTTATTCGTTGTTACTTTATTTTTTGGCTTAAGGCCTATAAGCAGGCAGTTCCCTGATATGATAGGCTATGCTTATGATTATGAATTTGGTTCATATGAAGTAAGCGAGGTTAGAAATGAACCGATATGGCAATTAATTAAATATGTTTGTCATGAATGGTTTGGTTTTAGTACGTCTCTATGGTTTCTTATAGTTTCTGCATTGGCTTTTACTTTTAAATTTCTGGCTTGTAAAAAATTATTAGGAAATCATGTATATACAGCCTTCCTTTTTTTGCTAACATCTTTCTCTTTCTGGAGTAATGGGGTTACAATAATCAGAAGTAATATTGGGATGGCATTCGTATTATATGGAATAACGCTATTTTTAGATAATACAAGGAAGAGTAGGTTTATTTCTATTTTATTTTTTATACTTGCTTTCTATACGCATAGATCAACAGCATTACTTAGTGGCTCCTTTTTGATTTCGAGATTCTTTATAAAAGATACAAAGTGGTGTTTGTTGATATATGCTATTTGTATAGCATTATCACTATCATTAGGTACTTTTTTTGAAGAAATGTTTGCTTTATTAGGGTTTGATGATAGGCTTTCTCAATATACAACGGATGTAGATTATACAGGTTTTGCTTATGCTGGTTTTAGATGGGATTTTCTTGCTTATAGTATTGTTCCTATTTTTATGGGCTGGTATCTTATCTATAAAAAGAAAATCAAGAATAGTATTTATTCATTTTTATTAAATACCTATATTTTATCTAATGCTTTTTGGGTATTAGTAATTCGTGCACAATTTTCAGATAGATTTGCATCCATTTCATGGACATTATATTTTTTAGTTTTGGCCTATCCGCTATTAAAAATTCCTATATGGAGAAATCAGCCAAAGAAAGTAATTTGGGGCCTTTGGTTTCAGATGTGTTTCTTGTGGTTTATACAAGTGTATTATGCTTTTAGGTAATATATTTAGGCGGATAGATCAAGAATCTATAAAGGAGGATATCTTTCTTTATAGAAATAGAGTGTTTTTATATTTGGTAAAATAACAATAGAATAATATATCAATGAATAATACTATTCTTGTCACTATAGGAATCCCATGTTATAATGTAGGTCAATATATTGCTCTATCCATAAAGTCTGTGTTGGCTCAGACGTATACAAATTTTGAACTTATAATTACGGATGATGGATCCACGGATAATACAGTGGAAGAGATTAAGAAGTTTAAAGATCCCCGTATTAAACTCATTGTTGATGGTAGAAATCGTGGTATAAGTTATCGGCTTAATCAGCAGATTGATATGGCTAAGGGTGAGTTCTTTGTCCGTATGGATGGTGATGACTTGATGTTTCCTGATCGTGTTGAAAAACAGATAAATTACCTATTACAGCATCCTGAAACAGATGTTGTAGGATCAAGTGCAGTTATTATTGATAATGATAATACAATTTCAGGATTTAGAGAAGGAAAAAATAATTTTTTTTCTATGAGGGACATATTATTTAGAGCTCGATATATTCATCCCACAGTGACAGGTCGAATAGATTGGTTTAAGAGATATCGCTATAAAGAAGAATACAATGGTTGTGAGGATCGTAATCTTTGGATTAGAAGTTTTAAAAATAGCAAGATGTATTGTATTGAAGAGCCATTGATGTTTTATAGAGATGCGATGAACTTTAAGCTCTATACATATCTTTATAGAATGAAACAAGGAAGAATAATGCGAATTGGTGAAAGACGTGTAATAGGTAGTTTATCCCTTGTTATAGAGTATGTAATACGTAATTATATAAAAACAATAGTTGTATATTTTATCTATAAACTTGGACTGGGAAAAAACGTGGTGACAAGAAGAAATACTTCTTTAGATTCTTCTTTATGTGCAAAATATTCAACGATAATAAATACTGTAATTAATGGGAAATAAAGTTGGAATAGTAAATCGCACAAACCTCAAAAATTTTGGTTCAGTTCTTCAAGTATATGCATTATGTGCTGTCGTTAGAAAGCTGGGGTATACTTCTGAGGTCGTTTGGCAAAAAGGGAATATGTCAAAAAATTTTGATATAAGGCCTAATAAAATCATTAAGACAGCTTTAAAATTATTTATGCATCCGTCACTTTTATGGTCAACTATAAAAACAATAAAAGAGGTGAAGTCTCAGGTTATTGATGAGCGAAAGGTAAAAATGTTTGACGACTTTGTGTCGGACCATTTTGATCAAGCTTTTTATAATCCAGACGAACTGGTTGAAATTGCTACATCTGATAAATATTGCAAATTTATTTGTGGAAGCGATCAGGTTTGGTGTACAACAACTTTATATCCAGATCCAATGATGTATCTTCGTTTCGTTCCTAAGGAAAAGAGAATTTCTTATGCTCCCAGTTTAGGGCGTAATTATATTCCTAATTATAATCGGAAGATACTAAAAAAATACATCACTGATATTCCTTGCCTCTCTGTTCGGGAAGATGAAGGTCATCGGCTAATCAAAGAATTAACTGGAAGAGAGGCATTGGTTGTGGCAGATCCAACTTTGTTATTGAAAAGCACAGATTGGAATATGTTGAAGATAGAAATTGAAACTCCGAAAAATTATGTACTTTGTTATTTTCTTGATGCGCCTTCGGATAATGTAAAGAAGGCAATTTGTAAGTATGTGAGGGAATCTAATCAAGATATCGTAATTCTAGGTAAGTTAGAGAATTTGGAATATTCGAAAGCTAGAATACATAATTTTATAGCTGGTCCAGGTGAATTTCTTTCTCTGATTGATAAAGCCAATATGGTAATTACAGATTCTTACCATGGAATGCTTTTTGCAATTAACTATCATAAAAAATTTTGGTCAGTTGAACGGGCATATAGTCAGTTTGATCAATCATCTCGACAGCTAACGGTATTATCTCGTTTGGGATTAGAAGAAAGATATGTGAAGGCTGATTTCAATTTTACAGATTCAGATATTGATTATGTAAGTGTTCAAGCTAAAATTGATGAATTCGTTTTACTATCTAAGAATTATCTAAAAAAATCTATTGAACAGTAATATGGGGCATATTGAAAACTTTTGGTTGGATGCCAATACATCGAATAAGACAAACAGATGGGAATGTTGTGGTTGTACTGCTTGTGAAAGTATTTGTGGAAAACAGGCTATAACCATGCATTTAGATCAAGAGGGATTTTTGTACCCTCGGGTGGATGGAAATGTTTGTGTAGATTGTGGATTATGTGTTAAGGTTTGTCCGATAACTAATCAATGTGAGGATCGTACACCTTATATAAAATCGTATGGAGGTTACTCTACGAACGAACGGATTATTAATTCATGTGCTTCAGGTGGAGTAGCTACCGCCTTGTCTATAGCAACTATAGAAAAGGGTGGAGTTGTATTTGGGGTGCAATTTAATAAGGATTACAGATCTGCTGAATATGTTAAAATTGATAATATAGATGCTCTATGGTCATTATGTAGTTCAAAGTATATTCAGCCTTCAAAATCAGGCATGCACGATCAGGTAAAAAGAGAATTACTTAGTGGACGTCAGGTCTTATTCGTTGGTTGTCCATGTGATGTAGCTGGTTTGAAAAGGTTTCTTCGTAAGGAATATGAGAATTTACTCACCTGTGAATTGTTTTGTGCAGGTGTAACTACGGATAAATTACTTGCAGACTATTGTACTTTACGGGAAAAAAAGACTGGTTCTAAACTCATTGAATTTAATACAAGGAATAAGGATAAAGGTTGGTTCGTACAGCACATCAAAGAAGTGTATGAAAATGGGAAGATATTTTATAAGAATCATTATGGTACGTATCTTGGCTATGGTTTTTTGACTTTTAGACGACCATCATGTTATCATTGTCAATATAAGCAGAATATTACATATTGTGATATCAAAGTGGGAGATTTTTGGGGTATTAAGGATACTGATCCCTTTTGGAATCCTAAAGGTGTTTCTGTTATTTTAGCAAAAACTCAAAAAGGAATATCGACCCTTACAGCTCTTAAAGAATTCAACTTATATGAGATCGATTATACAAAAGCAACCGTAAACAATCATGGTTTTATGACTAATCCTGGTGAACAATTAGAGGTTAAAAGAGACGAATTTGGTCGTCTATTTGAAAGTGAGGGATTAGAAAAAGCTTGTAAGGCAACAGCTCCATTGAGCTTTTGGATTAAGTATTATGTACCTTCTTCATTTCATAGTACAATGAAGAAAATTTATCATATGATTGTAGATAAGTAAATTAGAGGGAATTTATAGATGGTTGAACATCTATAGTATTTCATTGAAGATAGTGTATTTAAACTGATGGAGTCAAAATGTATTCTATTAGGCAATTGGGTATTTGTATATTAAATACACTTATAAAAATGTTATATGAAATCAATTCATGTTTTTACAGTATTCACAACTCCTAAATCATTTTTTGATGGCCAATTTAGGTATCTAGTTAATCATGGCGAGGAGATTATTTTAGTATCTAGTTTTCATACTGACGCTGAAGCTTTCTCGAAAAGGAATGGAGTTCGATTTGTTCCTATAGAAATGCCTAGAGCAATGGCTCCATTGATAATATTAAAGGCGATTTGTGCTATTGTTAAAATAATAAAGACAGAGAAGCCTGACGCTGTATTTGGTCATACTCCTGTTGGTGCTCTTTGTGCAATGGTAGCTTCTAAATTATGTAAGGTTAATAAACGTATCTATTATCGTCATGGGGTAGTTTATACTACAATGACAGGTTTGAAGCGAGAAATTTTTCGATTGGAAGAGAAGTTTGTATCAGCATTATCCACAACCATCGTGAATGTCTCATATTCACTTAGTCGGCTTGCTATCCGTGATAAATTAAATTCTGATGAGAAGCAGTATGTCATCGGCCATGGAACTTGTGGAGGTATTGATGCGATTAACACTTTCAATCCAGTATTGTTGGACAAGTATTTATTGGAGCGAAAGCGTGAAAATTTACATATAAAAGAAGCGGATATTATTTATGGCTTTTGTGGTCGTATTTGTAATGATAAAGGGATTCCAGAACTTATAGATGGTTTTGAATTGTTTCAGAAGAGAAATTCTTGTGTTAAAGCAAAATTAGTCTTAATTGGAAATTTTGATGTGCGTGATAGACTTTCAGATGAGTGCCAAAGACAGATCGGGGCAAATAGGAATATAGTTGTGACAGGTTTGATTGAAAAAGATGTTATCCCGTATTTCTATTCTTTACTTGATGTTTTTGTATTCCCGAGTCATCGCGAGGGTTTTGGGATGTGCGTAATTGAAGCTTCTGCTATGGAAAAACCGATTCTTGTTAGTCATGTTCATGGATGTGAAGATTCAATTGTTGAACATGAGACTGGTGAATATATAGAATTGACTCCAGAGAGTATTTGCCATGGTATGGAATTGATGTTGGACGATAATTTACGTAGATATTTTGGAAAAGCAGGGCGTAAAAAGGTGTTGGAATGGTATGATACACAGGTAATGTGGCCTTTGGTTCTTGACTTCTATAGAAATAAGTTAAAATAATTTCAAATACGATTTTATGATTGATTTTATTTATTGTTTATTTCTCGAAGACTAGAATAATGGTAGAATAGAATTAAAATATTTTTATGTACAAACATTTCTTCAAACGGTTAATTGATTTTATCTTGGTCTTGTGTGTCCTGCTGGTGATCTGGCCCATTCTGCTGATCATTACGGTGTGGCTGCATTTTGCCAATAAGGGAGCAGGGGCTTTCTTTACCCAGGATCGACCGGGAAAGAATGGGAAGATCTTCAAGGTAATCAAATACAAGACGATGACGGATGAACGGGATGCTGAAGGGAATTTATTGCCGGATGCCGATCGGCTGACCAAGGTAGGCCGGTTTGTTCGTTCTACCTCGATCGATGAACTGCCTCAGTTGATCAATGTCCTGAAAGGGGATATGGCACTGATCGGTCCACGTCCGTTATTGCCCCAGTATTTATCCTTATATAGTCCGGAACAGGCCCGTCGTCATGAAGTTCGTCCGGGAATTACGGGATGGGCACAGATTCATGGGCGGAATGCCATATCCTGGACAAAGAAATTTGAATATGATGTGTGGTATGTCGATCACTGTTCTTTCTTATTGGATCTGAAAATTGTTTTTCTGACAATCAAGAAAGTCTTTATCCGGGAAGGTATCTCCCAGGAAGGACAGGCTACCATGGAATTTTTTAATGGACACAATTAATATGTGAATTTGTTAGTCTTTGAATCAGTAAGATTTCTTACACAATAGAAACAAACTCAAAAACTAACAAACTCAAAAACTAACAAACTCAAAATGTATTTATATGGAGCAAGTGGCCATGCCAAAGTCATTATGGATATTTTGGAGGCCAACCAAATCAGGATAGACGGGTTGATTGATGATAATCCGGAAATAAATGAACTGTTGGGATATCCGGTTTTTCATCAGTGCAATGATTTATCACCTTTGATTATCAGCATCGGAAACAACCAGATACGGAGAAAGATTGCTGAAAAGTTGGATGTCGAATTTGGAACGGCTATCCATCCGTCGGCTGTAGTTTCTCCATCAGCAAAGATTGGAGAAGGCACTGTCATCATGCCGGGAGCAGTTATTAATGCAGATGCCGTGATAGGAAAACATTGTATCATAAATACAGGTTCTACTATTGATCATGAATGTGTGATTGAAGACTATTGCCATATAGCTCCCGGAGTGAATATCAGTGGTTGTACAACTGTAGGAGAAGGCACATGGGTTGGTGTTGGATCTTGCGTAATCCAATGTCTTCATATTGGTAAGAATTGTATGATTGGTGCAGGCAGTGTGGTTGTCAAAGATATACCGGATTCGGTAGTCGCTTTTGGAAATCCTTGTAGAGTTATAAAAAAGAATGAATAAACTTATAACGAGCATAAGGGTTGCAAGAATCATCTTTTTTAAGTAGCAAAGGAATAACAAATACAAATATGGAAGAAAGAAAAACAATTTACCTCTGTCTCGCCCACATGAGCGAAGAGGGTTGGGAACAGAAATATGTAAAGGAAGCATTTGACACCAATTGGGTGGTACCCATGGGTCCGAATGTGAATGCTTTCGAACAGGATTTGCAGAATTTCGTCAACCATAATACGGATGGGAGTGAGCTGGATCGGAAAGTAGTTTGTTTGTCTGCCGGTACAGCGGCTGTTCATCTGGCCCTGATTGGTTGTGGCGTGAAAGCGGGTGATGAAGTACTTGTGCAGAGTTTTACGTTCTGTGCTTCTTCGCATCCGATCACGTATTTAGGAGCGAAACCGGTATTTGTGGGTTCGGAAAAGGAAACCTGGAACATGGACCCGGTGCTTTTGGAACAGGCTATCTTGGATCGGAAGGAGAAAACAGGCCGTTATCCGAAGGCGATTGTCCCGGTTGCTTTGTATGGTATGCCGTATCGGATAGATGAGATCTGTGCCATCGCCGATAAATATGGTATTCCGGTTGTAGAGGATGCTGCCGAGGGTATGGGTAGCCGGTTTAATGGTCAAGTCTTGGGTACGTTTGGCAAGTTCGGTGTATTGAGCTTTAACGGAAACAAGATGATTACGACTTCGGGTGGTGGTGCTTTGATCTGCCGGGATGCCAAGGAAGCCAACGACATGATGTGGTATGCTACCCAGGCGCGTGATGCTTATCCTTATTATCAGCATTCGGCCATCGGGTATAATTATCGAATGAGTAATATTTGTGCCGGTATCGGTCGTGGACAGATGACGGTCTTGAATGATCATATCGCTCATCATAAACATGTACAGGCTCTGTATATGGAATTGCTGAAGGATGTTCCGGGTGTTCATCTGCATTGTCAGCCTGAAGATGAAAAGTATGATGCCAATTTCTGGCTTTGTGCTGCTACCTTAGACCCGGAAGTGAAGATCATCGGACAGGAGAATGCCTATAAGGAAGTCATTAAGACGGCAGTGGGTGGTGCTGCCGGTGTGATCCATGCCGTTGATTCGGCAACTACCGATTGTCAGCCGAATGATAATATCGAAGCACTCCGTGTCTATATGCTGTCGAAGAAGATAGAGGCAAGACCGGTGTGGAAGCCGATGCACAAGCAGCCGGTTTATGAGGGTTCGCCTGTTTATACGAATGGGGTAGAAGAAGATATCTTCAAGAAAGGGTTCTGTCTGCCTGCCGGTCCGTGGGTAACAGACGAAGATGTTCAGTATATCGTGGATACAATCAAGGAAGCGATTGTCCGTTAATTGCAATAACTTTGCCTTATGCTTTTGGATAACGAATTCATCAACTCCTTATTAGACCGGGCGAAGGAATCACCCCGGCTCCGTCAGCATTATGACCTGCGTAATTCGGCTGCCGATACCTCGCAGCGGATGCTGAATGCCCTCTTGCCGGGTACGGAAGTAGCGATTCACCGCCATGAAGAGACCGCCGAAACGGTGGTCTGCCTGATGGGGAAACTCGAAGAAGTGATCTACGAAGAAGTAGAGGAGGGGAACGGCCAGCCGACCTTCCGCGAAGTATCCCGCCAGCTGTTGTCGCCTGCCGAAGGGAAGTACGGGATGCAGATTCCCGCGGGTGTCTGGCATACGGTCCATGTGATCGAGCCGTCCGTCATCTTTGAAGCCAAAGATGGGGCGTATAAAGGATAATCAATTCCAATTGGATACTTTTAGTTTTGTGTAAAAAGGCGTGATCCCCCAGGGGATTGCGCCTTTTTTGTGTGGATAGACGATGGGGTTACAGTCCCCTCGTTTACGGTTCTCCTAAGATCTTGAAGATACAGGCTACCTGATGCGGGGTATAAATCCGGTTCCGCGGGTTCCAGCCCGATTCTTTCAGCATCTCTACCAGGGTGGGATTATAGATAATCCACTCTTTTAACCGACGGGATGCCATCGCCGGCGTCAGGTGCGGGCAGTACAGGCATCCTAATTCCAAATTGGAAAAGGTGCGGGGCCGTATGGTCCCATTTTCATTGTTGTATGTCATAGTTTTTAATGTTTAGTCGTTT
>ULNH01013613.1_pt1 | contig 25421 bp, 24 predicted proteins | sample 1951871 | NCBI WGS metagenome assembly ULNH01 (sample SAMEA4835572, study PRJEB28245) | human gut metagenome | biome: gut microbiome; material: fecal sample | place: Denmark | collected 2008 | reverse complement strand
GACAGCGGCGTTACAGGAAGAAAAATCATCGTGGATACTTACGGCGGCATGTGTCCGCACGGCGGCGGAGCTTTTTCCGGAAAAGATCCGACAAAAGTGGACAGGTCGGCATGCTATTACGCAAGGTACGTATGCAAAAATATAGTAAAAGCCGGATTGTGCGATCGTATAGAGCTTCAGGTGGCTTATGCCATAGGCAGAGCGCACCCGGTTTCCGTATGCGTCAACACATTCGGCACGGGTAAAGTCAGCGATTCGCAGATTACCGAAATTATCGCAAAGGAATTCGATTTCCGTCCGGCTGCAATTATAGACAAGCTCGAACTTCGCAAACCCATATATGCGGCTACCACCAATTACGGTCACTTCGGTAAGAGCGATTTGCCGTGGGAACAGACGGATAAAGCGGACGAATTAAGAAAATATTTAGGATAATGAAGTTAAAAGGCAGCGTCGAAGAAATTCGTTTTCGTAACGAGGAAAACGGTTATACCATAGCGACTATCGACTCCCGAGGCGAGCCGATAGTCGTCGTGGGTGCGTTTCCGCCGGTAGTCGAGGGCGAAGACATCGAAGCCGAAGGCGAATTTGTAACGCACCCTAGGTTCGGAAGACAGTTTAAAGCGGAAAAGGTAGTTCGAATCGCCCCCGACACTCCGGACGGGATAGTCAGATTTTTGGGCAGCGGACTGATAAAGGGCGTTGGACCCAAAACCGCGCTTGCAATAGTGTCGACGTTCAGGAGCAACGCTCTCGACGTTATAGAGCGGTCTCCGACCTCTCTTACGGTTATACGAGGCATTTCCAAAGCCAAGGCGTTGGCTATTCACGAAGAGTACATTAAAAACAAAATAATACAAGACGCCGTTATGTACCTTCAAGCGCAAGACATTGCGCTCGGTACCGCTCTGAAGATTTACAAAATTTACGGCGAGGAAACTATAAAAATCGTTTCCGAAAACCCGTATCGCATGATAGAGGACGTTGACGGAATAGGGTTTAAGATAGCGGACAGGATTGCGGTAAAACAAGGATTGCCGCTAGACAGCACTTTTAGAATCAGGGCAGGAATTGCGCACGCACTATCCGAAGCCGAAGAAGCCGGCAATACGTTTTTGCCTAAGGAGGAACTCGTAGATGCGGCAAGCCTCGTGTTGGACGTCGATAAGGAAGAGGTAGACAGACAGGTCGACGCTTTGGTCATTGACGTTAAACTTAAACGGGCGGACGTAGACGGATATGATGCAATATTCCGACGAAACGTTTTTCAAGCGGAAAACGGATCGGCAAGCGGTCTTTTACGTTTGATAAGGGAATCGGACAAGATAACTTACGATGTTACCGAAGATATAAAGCATTTCGAACAGGTCGGAGGCATCAAGCTGCACGAACTTCAGAAGGAAGCGGTAAAAACTGCCGTAACTTCCGGCGTATCGATTATAACAGGTGGTCCCGGAACAGGAAAAACCACTGTGATAAAGTGCATAATCGATATTGCGGAAAAGCTTGGATTTAAGACAATGCTACTGGCTCCTACCGGCAGAGCGGCAAAGAGGATGAGCGAAAGCACCGGGAGAGAAGCTGCGACTATTCACAGGGCTCTTATGCAAGGCGTGGGGATTAACGATTTTAAATCGGAGACGACTCCGCTTAAGTGTAATCTCGTGATTGTAGACGAGGTTTCTATGGTGGATGTGTTTTTACTTAATATGTTGCTCAAACGTTTGGCGTCGGGCACGAGATTGGTTATGGTCGGCGACAAAGATCAGCTCCCATCCGTAGGCGCAGGCAACGTCCTTTCCGACGTACTTAAGTGCGGTCTTGTCGCTACGGCAATGTTGTCTAAGGTATATAGACAGGGAGACGGCAGTTCTATTGCCGAATCGGCGCATGCGGTGAATAACGGAATCATGCCGTCGCTGAGCAACAAGAGTTCGGACTTCTTTTTCGTAAGGTGTTCGGCGCCCGAAAAAATAGCTGCCACGGTGGTGGACCTTGCAGCGAGGCGAATACCTAAATATCTGAACGTAGACGCACAAAAAATACAAGTGCTTTGTCCGCTTAAAAACGGAGTATGCGGCACGATAAATTTGAACTCGCTGCTCAGAGAGCAGATGAATCCGCACGGCGAGCAGCTGACATGCGGAGACGTGATATTTCGAACGGGCGACAAAGTTATGCACGTAACCAACAATTATCAATTGTCATGGGTACGAAACAAGCCTTATTACGAAACGGGCGAAGGCGTGTTTAACGGAGATGCGGGTATCGTTACTGCAGTTAAAGACAATGACATTTTTGTAACGTTAGACGACGGACGGGAGATAATATATACGCCGGATATTCGCAGTCAGCTTATGCCTGCTTACGCCATTACCGTTCACAAAAGTCAGGGTAGCGAATACGAAGGAGTTATAATGCCTGTCGTAGGCGGCAGTCCGATGATGATGACGAGAAATTTACTCTATACTGCCATAACGAGGGCAAAAAGATTTGTAGCTATGGTGGGCGAAGAGTATAACTTAAAACGAATGGTGGAAAACAATTATATTGCCAAGCGATACAGTGCGCTGAGCGCTTTTATGAGGGAGACGGACAAGCAGAGCAAGACGTTGTTTTTTGAGTAAAGCGACTTGCAAAAAATTCGTTTTTAACGATAACGGAGGAGAGTTTATGTTGACGGTAAAGGAAAGAGATAACGATTATACCGAGGCGGCGCTTAAGGAACTTAACGGAACGCTCGGGGAAAACGAGAGAGTTCTTATCATGGACGACGACGGTCGTCCCATCGGTTTTTCGGTGCTTGCGCTTGACGGAAAGGACGTGCTTATCAGACAAGTGTATGTAAAAAACGATTACGATTTCAGATTTTTCGATCTGCTTGCTAGATCTACGCTGAATTTCGTAAATTTGTTCGACGTGCCTATGACCGTCAAAGTAAAAGCGGATGACTATTACAAACCTTTTGGTTTCGAGGCGGAAGCCGACGGCTATATGTATGTAAAAAGCGACAAAATAACTTTTAAGGGAAGCCTTTGCGGCGGACATTAGGGAGATATTATATATGGGAAATTTTATAGAAGAGATAATCGAAAGCGATCTCAAAGAGGGCAGATGTCAATCTGTAGTTACACGATTCCCGCCCGAGCCTAACGGTTACCTTCACATAGGTCACGTTAAGTCTATTTGTCTTAATTATTACGGAACTGCGGTAAAATACGGCGGTAAGTTTAATTTGCGTTTTGACGACACCAATCCTGCAAAAGAGGACGACGAATTTGTTAAGTCTATCATAGCGGACGTAGCGTGGCTCGGAGCGGATACGTCGAGAGTACTTTTTGCGTCCGATTACTTTGATGAAATGTACGAAAAAGCCGTATTGTTGATAAAAAAAGGCAAAGCGTATGTCGACGATATGACGCCGGAGCAAATTAAGGAAACGAGAGGTACTCTTACCGAGCCGGGCGTAGAGAGCAAAAACCGCAATCGTCCTATAGAAGAAAGCTTAAAACTTTTCGAGGATATGAAGAACGGTCTTATCGAGGACGGAGCGTTGACGCTCCGGGCAAAAATCGACATGGCTAGCCCTAACATCAATATGCGAGATCCTATTTTGTACAGAGTTCTTCATGCCGAGCATCACCGTCAAGGCAATAAGTGGTGTATATATCCCATGTACGATTTTGCTCATCCTATCGAAGATGCGGTAGAAGGTATAACTCATTCTATATGTACGCTGGAGTTCGAGGACCACAGACCTCTCTACGATTGGGTAGTGACGGAGTGCGAGTACAAAAATCCGCCGCACCAGTATGAGTTTGCACGTCTTAATATTAAGCGTACGATAATGAGCAAACGTTACCTCAAGAAGCTTGTGGAGAGCGGCGCCGTAGACGGATGGGACGATCCTCGTATGCCGACTATCGCAGGACTGCGAAGAAGAGGTTACACGCCGTCCGCATTAAAAACTTTCTGTGAAAACATAGGCGTCAGCAAAGCGAACAGCGAAGTTGAAACCGGCTTTTTGGAAAGCTGCATAAGAGACGAGCTTAATAACGAAGCGGAAAGAGCAATGGCTGTAACCGAACCGCTTAAGTTAAAGATAGTCAATCGTCCGGATGATTGGAGCGAGGAACTCGATTTTGAGATAAATCCTCTGAAAGGTGACGGTCTTACACGAAAGATAACGATAAGTAACGAACTTTATATCGAACGAACGGATTTTGAAGTAACTCCGCCGCCGAAATTTAAGCGACTTGTTCCGCAAGGCACCGTCAGACTTAAAAGCGGATATATAATTAAGGCGGTAGGATACGAGGTCAAGGACGGTAAGGTGGTTTCCGTAAATGCGGAAATCATCGAGGGTACCAAGTCCGGGCAGGATTGCGCTGTCAAGACCAAAGGCGTTATTCATTGGGTAGACGCTAAGAATTGCGCTAAAGCACAAATGCGTATATATGATTATTTGTTGAACGACAGCGAGGAAAAAGTGGATTTTTCGGAGAGAATGAACGCTGACTCACTGACGATATGCGACGGTTACGTCGAAAAATATTTGGAGACCGCACCAAAGCTTAAGTCTTTTCAGTTCCTTCGAATGGGGTATTTTTGCAGGGACAGCAAAAGCGATGGCGTGGTTTTCAATAGGGTAGTTAGTCTGAAAGACGGATACAAAAAACAGTAAAGGCAGGATATTTTATCATGAAAAACATAGACAGTTATACTTTAAGAAAAATGTGGACGACTTTTTATGCGGAGAAGGGTCACGCTATTATTTCTTCCGCTTCGCTTATACCCGAAAACGATCCAACCGTATTATTTACGACTGCGGGAATGCATCCGCTCGTTCCCTACCTTCTGGGAGCTAAGCACCCGGCAGGCAATAGGCTGGCGGACGTTCAAAAGTGTGTTCGTACGGGAGCTATAGACGAAGTCGGCGACGCAAGCCACTGCACGTTCTTTGAGATGCTCGGAAACTGGTCGCTCGGTGACTATTTTAAAAAGGAGCAAATAGCTTGGAGCTATGAGTTCCTTACCGATCAGAAGTATCTCGGTATAGATCCTAAGCATCTTGCCGTTACGGTTTTCGCAGGCGACGAAAACTGCCCGAGAGATGATGAGAGCGCAAAACTCTGGGAACAGTGCGGTATAGATAAGAGTCGTATATTCTATCTTCCCAAGGAGAATAACTGGTGGGGACCGGCAGGAGTTACCGGTCCGTGCGGACCGGACAGCGAAATGTTCTACGTAGCCGACGTTCCTGACTGCGGCGACAAGTGCGACCCTTCGTGCGATTGCGGCAAATATTTGGAAATTTGGAACGACGTATTTATGCAGTACAATAAGACTGCAGACGGAAAGTTTGAGCCGCTCAAACAAAAAAACGTCGATACGGGAATGGGATTGGAGCGTACTCTTTGTATCTTGCAGGGCAAAAAAAGCGTATACGATACAGACATTTTTGTACCTATAATCAATAAGATACGAGAACTTGCCTCCGTGTCCGATCAAAAGGCAGAACGAATCGTCGCAGATCACATAAGAACTTCGGTGTTTATTATCGGGGACGAAAAGGGCGTTACGTGTTCTAACGTTGACCAAGGATATATACTCAGAAGGTTGCTCAGAAGAGCTATTCGTTTCGGCCGTCAGCTCGGCTTCGAGGGCAATGCGCTTAAAGAAATCGCACTTACCGTTATAAACATATACAGAGACGTTTATCCCGAAATAGCAGCCAACGAAGGTCGCATAATAGAAGAGATAACGCTCGAGCAGGAGCGATTCGAAAAAACGCTTTCTACCGGCATGAAAGAATTTGAAAAACTGGTTCATTATCAGCAAGGAGACACGATTTCCGGTAAGGCGGCTTTCCGTCTTTACGATACGTACGGTTTCCCTGTAGAAATGACAGAAGAACTTGCCAAAGAGCACTCGTTAAAGGTGGACGTAGAAGGCTTCCACGCAGCTTATAAGGAGCATCAGGCAAAGAGTCATGCAGGAGCCGAACAAAAGTTTAAGGGAGGTCTTGCCGATCATACGGAGGCGATAACCCGACTTCATACGGCAACGCACCTTATGCACAGGGCGTTAAAAGAAGTATTGCATGACGAAAACGCAAACCAAAAGGGAAGCAATATTACCGAAGAACGTTTGCGCTTTGACTTTACTTTCCCGAGAGCGCTTACTCCCGAAGAAATCAAAGAGGTAGAGGACAAAGTAAACGAAGCAATAAAAGCAGACGTGGAAATCACATGTGAAGAGATGACTGTTGACGAAGCGAAAGCGCAAGGCGCAGTAGGCTTATTTACCTCTAAGTACGGCGAAAAAGTAAAAGTATATACTATGGGAAAATATTCTAAAGAGATCTGCGGCGGACCGCATGCAAAGCGTACCGGCGAGCTTGGACATTTCCGTGTTGTAAAGGAACAGTCTTCTTCTGCCGGAGTAAGAAGAATTAAAGCAGTCCTTGAATAAAAAACTTATATGCGTATCGGTGTTTTTGTGACGGCTGAATCGAGAGACGGTACAAGACGGAGCAAACAACGGAGGGCTGCTTGCAGGTACGTAACGGAGCAAGAAAAACGCATAAAATATAAGCCTTATATTTTATGCGTTTTGCAATAAATCAGGGGGCGATTTTACAAGCTGCTTGCGATATTTAGCACTTAATAATGTAAGCGTTAACGATTTAAAGCAAGCTGCATGTCGCCGCTGTTTCGCAGGTGCAAGCCTAACGATACAGAAAGGACGGGAAGTATTATGGCAGATAACGAATCTCAGGAAATGCATCTCGAAACGCTTCTGAGAATTCAAAAGCGAGGTGTAAACGTAAGGGCTGTCGACGTCGCTGCCGAGTTGGGTTACAGTAAGCCGAGCGTGTCCAGGGCTGCAAGCATTTATGAAAAAGAGCTGTTACATAGTTGTTCGCTCGGACGGAGTTATCGAGCTTACCGAACCGGGACGGGCGAAAGCCGAAAGCGTCTTATCTCGACATGAGGTTTTGACTAAAGCTTGTGAAAAAATCGGACTCGCTTTTGAGTTGGCAGAGGAAAACGCATGTAAGGTCGAGCACGTTATTGCGCAAGAAGGCATTCGATTAGATAAAAAACATTTCGATTTGGAACGTCACTATAAAATGCGAGTATCAGCCGTTTGGGAAAAGGGTATCCATTCGTTATAACGGCGTCGTAATTCCGGGGAAATTAAAGATGAAGTACGTAAGAATAACCAAAGAGAATATTGACCAGGAGCATATTTGCTGCGCAATGTCCGGGAATCAGAGTCTGGCGAAAAAGGAGTGGTTAAAACGACGATTTGACGAAGGACTTGTATTTTACCGCAGCGAAGATAGAGGTAAATGTTTTATTGAGTACATTCCTGCCGAAAACGCATGGGTTCCTATCGATGCCGACGGTTACTTGTATATAGACTGTTTGTGGATTGCAGGGGAAATGAAAGGAAAGGGGTATTCTAACGACTTACTCGGCGAATGTATCAAGGACGCTAAAGAGCATAATAAAAAAGGCGTTTGTATTCTTTCGGCAGAGGGACGAAAAAGAGAGTTTCTTTCCGATGCGGAATATCTGAAGCACAAGGGCTTTTCGATAGCGGATAAATCGGATTGCGGCATTACGCTTATGTATCTGCCTGTCGTTTCCGACGCCGTGCCTCCGAAATTTTGTGAATGCGCCAAACACCCGACTGTTAGTGAGACGGGGTATGTTTTGTATTATACCGATCAATGTCCGTTTACGTATTACTGGGTGCCGAGAGTGGCGGAAGCGGCAAAAGAACACGGCATCCGCTTTACTGCCATACATGTTACAGATAAAGAATCTGCAAGACATGTGCCGTCGCCGGTTACGACTTACGCATTGTTTAGGGACGGAAAGTTCGTCACTCATGCGATACAGTCTGACAAGAAATTTCTTGCTCTGGCAGGCGTAAAAATCGGTTGACGTATCCATATCCTGTGAACGCTTAGCTCTCTGCGGTTTATCGTTATTTAGGGATTCCATTCGCCGTTCCGGTTTATTTAGGTAAGAAAACCTCGAAGCTGTGCCGGGTGTACTGCGAGCGGCTGTTAACGCTGCATAAATCGGGGCGCCTCCGTAAAGATGTTAGTGATGATGGTCGTAGAACGTTCTTTTATCGGCTATACTAAAGCAAGCGGGGTTAAGTAAACCTGATTACGAAAAATAAATACGTATTTGCATTTTTATGACGACAAGGGGATGTAAACTCCGAACAAAGCCGAGAATCGAATTTGTTTGCGGTGAGTTTTCGACTGTATGTCGGCGTTGTTTGGGCGCAGCATTTTTGATTAGAGGGATGATTATGAGTAGTAAGTACGATACTCTGTGGAAATGGATCTGCGATTACGCAAACAACGATATAAAATTAAGCTACGACGAAATCGAAAAAATTGCCGGTATTCCTATAGACCATTCCTTTTTAAAATTTAAAAAGGAACTGATTCAATATGACTATGAGGTTGTAAAAATTTCCATTAAGGACAAAACGGTTTTATTTAGGAAAATCAAGTAAAAAGTCTGGGCTGAACGTTTTATCGTCAAGAATTATTCGATTTTACATTTTTGTATAGCTGTACCAGATGCGGCGCACGCTGTGCCAGCGAAAACCAATATTTTTCAGGGCGGAGCGGATAGCCTCGCACGGCTTGCCGCTGAAGTTAATTTCAATACTGTTAAATTGATTGTTTTTTGCGATAACTTTATATGTTGATTAAATAATGATAATATGATATAATGAACATAAATAAGGAGAAGATATGCCAAGGTTAACAAAAGAAGAAATTAATAAAAATCCCGAGAAAATATATACAAATTTTATTAATATATACACCGATGCTATCACAAAATATGACGCTATTCAACTATACACTTTCTATTGCACTGGCATTTGAAAAAGATAGTCCTGAAAGCATGAAACAAAAAACCAATGGATTAGATAGACATGTGTTTACTCCATTCATGATTTCAAGTCTTATGGTTTCGGCAGTTATTGAAACTTTAATTTCTTTAGGTGGGTGCTATCAATGAATCTATTTGGTTACCCAATTGCGCAGACATTGGCTCTGTTATCGGTCGTTATTAACGAATTTGTGTTTACATATAATTGCAAAGAGCTTAAAACATTTAGTTTTAAAAAGGGCTTGTTTAAAAATAATTTTATGAATATATCAATTGCAATCTTGTTTGTGATTCAAATAATAGTGTTCTTTACTCCGATTGGCTCATTATTTGGCATGGTTAAAATATCCTGGTGGCAATTTGGGGCGGTTGTTGCTATTAATATTGTAGGATTTGTATTACTTGAACTAGTTAAGCCAGTTTTAAACAAAGTATTCGCAGATAAGTAAAAGCACTTATATTAAATTGGAGAAAATAATGAAAGTTGTAAATGTGTTGAATGATTCATTGAAGAGTCAAGACTTGAAAAATAAAATAATAATTATCTCAAAATCACAATTGAATCAAGTTTTTGATTTAAAAAATGATAAAGAAATTATAAATGGTCTTAAATATATTGATTCAAATAAAATTGAAACGTATGAAGATAAATTTTTGCTGACATTTAATTTTTTAACTGAGGAAAATAAACGTACAAATTTAGAGAAAATTGGAATTTATTCTGACTTTAAAACTTTTGCTGTTTTTGTAGCAGACAATAAAGACATGTTGACAAGTGAACTTGAAAATTTGGCACAAAGCAATTTGGATTATGCTGGAATACTGCTTTCGCTTATGGCTAATGCTACGGAGAATGATTACATAAAATTAGAAAACTTAGAAAATAAATTGAATGATTTTGATGTAAAATTATCTGTGGATAGGAATTTGGAAAAGTATTCAAAAAAAATTATGTACTACAAAAAATATTTGATTAAGTTGAAACATCATTATGAGCAAATCAATTATATTATTGATTTTTTTGCTGGGCATAGCGATTTGCTTACATTGCAAGAAGAAAAAGATAAACTTCAGATATTAATCAGAAGGATTCCTAAATTAGTTAAGGAAGTTGTTATGTTTATGGATAATTTATCTCAAACTAGAGAAAACTATCAGGCGCAAATTCAAATTAAACAAAGCAATTTAATGAAAATATTTACCATAATTACTGTTATATTTACTCCACTTCAGTTAATTGTTGGTTGGTATGGAATGAATCTTATGATGCCAGAGTTTAAATTTAAATATTCATATCCAATAGTAATTGGGTTGTGTATAATCACAATAGTTACATTAATATTTATTTTTAAAAAGAAAAACTGGTTTAAGTAGTTTCAAAGCAAAAAAGTTAATATTTGTGTAGTTTTAAAAAAAATTTGTTAAAATGACTAAAATATGGAATAATTTTATGTTAATAAAATTTTTTGATAAATATGTAATGTTATAATAGTGTTGTAGTGTAAAACAGTTCTATTTTTTATTATGGCATAAAAAACAGAATAAGTTCGCCTTAACTGCTGACACTAGATTTTTTGTTGCGAAATGCACGCCATAATTCCAAATTGATATTCTTTGTGTAAAAATTAAACCGAAAAATACTGTCAGTTTTTATTTAAAGTGAAGCTTACAAAGTTATCTAAATTTTGGTGCGCTTCAAAACACACTTCTGCACACTTTAAGACTGATGGTATTGCTTTCATATAAAGAATATGTTATAGATGATAAAATAATTTCTGTTTATGTAGGTTTTTATCACCATACTTTAAGAATAAATTGAGAAAAATATGATGAGCATAATACAATTATTACATTTACTCCAATAAGACTTTCTACAACATTAGAAAATGGAAGTAAGATTGAAGTTATCATTTCCTTAACAAATAGAATTTCTACAAAATTAAATGATAAAATTTTAACAAAAAAATAATTAAATATCTCAATGATTTTTCTAAATTTGTTATTATTTCTTAAATAACCCACTGGGGTTATTTTTTATTAAAAATCTTTCTCGTTTGACCAAATGGTGATAAAGCGAGATGGATTTTCAATATTTGGTTTTCCAAAAGGTGTAATTGCGCCAAAACATTCATGTAAAAAGAAAAACTGCACGCATTTCTCATTTTCACGAGGGTGTGTACAGTTCACTAATGGCGGCAGGAGCGCAAGTCAGTTTGAACTTTTTCAGCGTGAAAAGCTGCTTGTTTTTAACTTGCTTTTATCAAATTAAAACGCAAGGCAAAAACACTTGCCTTTTGGTTAAAAATAATGTATACTTTTTTTAACGAATTAAGGAAAGGTGTATGATGCCAAAATTAAGCATTTTACTTGCGATGAAAAACATAATAGAAAAAGCTGAATACGGCACTGTTTTTGTCGCTTCGGACTTTGCGGAGATTTCCGAGAACGCCAAGATAGGCGTGTCGTTGTCGCGCCTTGAAGAAGAAGGCATTATTCGTCGCGTTTTGCACGGAGTGTATTATAAACCCGAATATAGTTCTTTTTTGTGTGAATATATTGTCCCGTCTGCCGATAACGTGGCGCATGCCATCGCCCGCAATTTTGGTTGGACGATTGTGCCGTGTGGAGATACCGCATTGAATCTTTTAGGCTTATCCACTCAGGTGCCGGCAGTCTGGTTGTACGTCAGCGACGGAGCATATAAGGAGTACTCTTACGATAAAACCGTTATTCGTTTCAAGCGAACGACAAATAAGGAGATATCCAAATTATCATATAAGACGGCATTGGTCGTGCAGGCGATTAAAGCCATCGGCAAGGAAAAAATCACCTATGAGGATATAAGTAGAATTACCAAACAATTATCGGCGGTGGAAAAAGACAAGATGCTTGTTGAAGAAAAAGCCGTAACCTCGTGGGTGTATGAGATAATAAAGGATATTTGCAGAGGTAACAAATGAGAAATATTGCGAAAATAAATGAACGAGATAAAATAGCGCTGTTTACAAATACTGCGGCAAAGATGGGCTTGACGGACGCAATAGTTGAAAAGGACTTTTGGGTGTGCTTTGTTTTGGATTATTTGTTCCGTCGTTCCAAGTGGAAAAACGACATCGCTTTCAAAGGTGGTACAAGTCTTTCAAAAGCCTATGGGCTTATCGAGCGTTTTTCAGAGGACATAGATATTATCCTCGACTGGCGTATTTTGGGCTATACCAAGGACGAGCCGTGGGAAAAGCGTAGTAATACCAAGCAAGATGCTTTCAATAAGGAAGCAGGAGAAAGAACGGAAGCCTTTTTGCGAGAAGAATTTGTTCCGGTTATTCTCGCCGACCTGCAAAATGAAATATCCGACAAGGTACAATGCTTCGTGGATCCTGATGATCCGCAGACGATAATCGTCTCCTACGAGCACAGTTTTAAGGATAAAGCCATATTGCCAGTAATCCGTCTTGAAATCGGAGCATTGGCGGCGTGGACACCTGCAAAACCGGCAAAAATCACGTCCTATGCCGCAGAATACTATCCTCGACTTTTCTCCGAACCGGAGACTGTTGTGCTGACCGTCTTGCCGGAAAGAACTTTTTGGGAGAAGGTAACGATTTTGCACCGAGAAGCAAACCGCCCCGAAAACAGCAAAATGCCTTTGCGATACTCTCGTCACTACTATGACCTGTATTGCATGGCGAAAACCGTCGTAAAGGACAACGCCTTGAATGATACGGCGTTACTTCAAAAAGTAGTGGAATTCAAGGAAAAGTTTTATCATTGTACGTGGGCAGGCTACGAATACGCCAAGCGTGGCACGATGAACCTAATGCCGCCCGATAGGAGCATTGCTGATTTACGACTTGACTACGAGCACATGCAGAATATGATTTTCGGTGGCAAACCCGACTTCGACGAAATGATGAACGGCATAGCCGAATTAGAGAAAGAGATTAATGCGATTTAGACGGAGGAGACCATGTCAACAAGTAAAAAATTAGAGATTATTTATCATAATGGACAACCTGATGGAATCAGGTCAATTAGGCGTAATCTTTCTACAATGACTACATACGTAATCCCTCGTCCATTGCTTGCCGAGGCAAAGAAGATTACCGGAATTAACCGTCCTGGCATTTATTACTTAATAAACGAAAATGACGAAAACAAAATAGTGCAGATTTATGTTGGACAAACCAGCAAAGGCGTTGTAAGATTAGACGACCATAATAAGAAGAAAGACTTTTGGAATAAGGCGATTATGTTCTTGTCCGATAGTAAGACGTTTTCGCTTGATATGATAAGCGGATTAGAGGAATACGCAATTATTAAGGTGCATGAATCAAAAAGGTATTCAGTTGAGAATTCTGCTAAACCGCAGTATGAAATAGATGAATATGATTTGCCGCTTATTGAGGAAGTCTATGATGAAATCAAGTTTATCATGGCGACTCAAGGTTATAAATTGTCCGAGGACCAAGAACAATCTACATATGAGATTTTTCATACAACGAGAAACGGAATAACGGCTTCGGGAATTTATCACGGTGATAAGTTTGAGATTTTGAATGGGTCTCAAATAGATATGTCCAAGAAGACCAACTTGGAGAAATACAATAAGCAACGCACAGAGTTAATTGAAAAGAATGAATTGGTTTTGCAAAACGGCATTTATATTCTGCAGATAACTTTGGAGTTTAATACACCAAGCGGGGCAAGCGACTTTGTTCTTGGTGGTTCCACTAACGGTTGGGTTGAATGGAAGAACAAAGCAGGAAAGACACTCGACGAAATATTCAGGAAATAGACGGAAGGGAGAAAAGCATGGAGCAACCAAACAAAATCAAACATCTTGAATTGATACAAGGTACGGTCACAAGAATGGCTCAAAACTCATTTTGGGTAAAAGGCGTGGCTGTAACGCTTATTACCGCAATATTTGTATTGTGTCAAAATATTGATAAATGGTATATTGCATCTTTGATGCTTCTAATTCCGTTAACATCTTTATTGTTACTTGATGTTTTCTTTCTTCAGCTTGAAAGGAAATATCGTACTCTTTATGATATTGTTCGACAAAAGGATGAAGATGCTATAGATTTTGACTTAAAACTAACAAAAGAATGTAAATCAAAAAGTAATAGTTTTGGCAATTGTATGTTGTCAAAATCTATTTTGTTGTTCTACATTCCACTGTTGTTGCTTTCCGTAGCTGCATTAGTTGCCTTATATGTAGGGGTGTAATTATGAAAGTGTTTATTAGCTATCACCGAGCCGACACAAAATATAGGCATAGAATTGAGGCAATATTACAAGAGTCATGCATTCATTATTATGCAGTACCGGAAGATACTATTTTTGACGGGATGCACAATCAAGCAATAAAGGACCAAATTGTTAATAAGATATACGACTGTGATGTGCTCATTTGCATAGTTGGCAAAGAAACGTATACTCGCGGTCATGTTGATTGGGAATTGTATACTGCTTTAAAAGGACAAGTTGGGAAACGCAAAGGAGTAGTTGCAATATTGGTGGAAAGTAGACGAGATAGCAAATACAACATAGACTACAACACTTTCCCGAATAGACTGCAAGATAATGAGGACTATATAGTAATTGAACAGTACGCCTCCATTGCAGATAAATTATTTAAGGCGATAGACGAAGCAGAAGAGAATCGAAATGATAGGCGATTGCAAGTAAACAACCAAAGACCTCCAATGCAGTTAAGAGCAAAGTATTATTACGATAACTACATACAAGAATGATTAGTGAATAGGAGAAACAGAAATGACAATATACGATATATTAAAAGATAGCGATTACAAGGCGGAACAGTTTTCAAATGAGGCAATAGACAAACTGAACGCAAGAATCACGGAGAAAATGGATAAAAACGGTAAGGCATTTGCAACCGTGAATTGTCTTGTTAGAAAAAAGGAGATTAAACTCAATCCGGAAGAGATTGTTCGTCAACTCCTCATCGACAAACTGATTAGCGATTATAATTATCCGACAAGTCGATGCAACTTGAATATCCTGTTTATTTCGGGCGTGAGGTCAAACGTGCGGATATTGTCATAATGGACGAGGATCGTCCTACTGTTCCGTACATAATTGTTGAAGTGAAAAAGCCGAAACTCAAAGACGGAAAAGAACAATTAAAGAGTTACTGCAACAGCACAGGAGCGCCGATTGCAGTTTGGTCTAACGGTGAGCAAATTGCCTATTATAACCGTAAAGACCCTAATTATTTTGAAGATATAAGAGATATTCCCAAGTCGACGCAAACGCTTATGGACGTTATTTCCGAGCGTTGGACAATAGAGGACTTGAAAGCGAATGACGTTTTGCAGAAGGACAAAATCTCGCTGAAAGAAAAAATCAAGGCGTTGGAAGATGAAGTTCTTGCAAACGCAGGCGTTGACGTATTTGAGGAGTGCTTCAAGCTTATTTTTGCCAAACTCTATGACGAGTTTATGGGTGGACAAGATAAAAATCGGTATCTTGAGTTTACGAATGCCGGAAGAACCGAGTTTAAACTGAAAGAGGCTATTCAAGAACTTTTTGATAAAGCTAATAAAAAATGGAAAGGCGTATTTGAAGAAAATACCCGTATTATGCTTTCGCCTTCACATTTGTCAATCTGCGTGGCTTCTCTTCAAAATGTAAAACTTTTCAACAGCAATCTTGAAGTCGTTGACGATGCTTTTGAGTACTTGATGAGCAAGTCAAGTAAGGGCGAGAAGGGGCAGTTTTTTACTCCTCGTTATGTAATAGAGATGTGTGTGCGAATGATGAATCCGCACAAGGACGAAAAAATGATTGATACCGCTTGTGGTAGTAGTGGGTTCCCCGTGCATACAATTTTTAACGTGTGGGATAAAATGGCAGCAGAGGAAGGTAGACCTAAGGGCGAGCTGTTCTCTCTTGATCAAAAGCCTTATGCATATACAGAATATGTCAAGGAGAATATTTTCGCAATAGACTTTGACGAAAAAGCAGTTCGCGTTGCAAGAACGCTCAATCTAATTGCGGGAGACGGACACACAAACGTATTGCATCTAAACACTCTTGACTATGACCGTTGGGATGAAACGGCAAAGCAAGAAGACTGGCTCCGCACATATTCGGAAGGCTTCTATCGTTTGCAAGATTTGCGTGCAAACAAAAAATCGTATCAGGATTTTGGCTTTGATATAGTTATGGCAAATCCGCCTTTTGCAGGAGATATAAAAGAAACAAGGATTCTTAACCATTATGAACTTGGAAAAAACGAGAAAGGCAAAATGCAAAACAAAGTAGGCAGAGACGTTTTGTTCATTGAGCGCAATCTTGATTTCCTGAAACCCGGCGGCAGAATGGCAATCGTTTTACCGCAAGGTAGATTCAATAACAGCAGTGATAAATACATTCGTGATTTCATTGCTCACGAGTGCCGTATTCTTGCCGTTGTCGGTTTGCACGGCAATACTTTTAAGCCGCACACAGGTACCAAGACTTCTGTTTTGTTTGTCCAGAAATGGGACGATGTACTTTGCCCTAAAAAAGACGATTACAATATCTTTTTTGCCACGCAACAAAAACAAGGCAAGGATAACAGTGGTGAAATAATCTATGTTAAGGATACCGACGGCACCAATAGGCTCGATAGTCACGGTCATTTGGTAGTGTCGCAAGACCTATACAATCACGAAGACATAACCGGCGATGGAATTGCAGAAGCCTTCGCGGAATTTGCAAAAAAGGAAGGTTTAAGTTTTTTTCGATGAGCCCGTCTGTTGAACCTTTCAACGAAGCCAAGTATAAGGCGTTGATGGACGGGCTATCAATAAAAGAAGAATCGTTAAACAAAGTACTTTCATCCAATGGTTATTTCAGATTAGAGGCAGAGTATTTTGTAGCGCAGTCATTTTCATCGTCTAATTCTTTATTTGGAAGGGATGTGCTTGATTATATTCAATATGGTACTTCTAAGTATTTGAACGAACAAAATGAAGGATTTCCCGTATTACGTTTAAATGAATATGATTCCTTTTTTATAAAAAAACCAGCAAAGTGTTGCGATAAAATATCTTTGCAAGAATATGAGGACCTACGACTAAAGAAAAATGATGTTTTAATATGCAGAACTAATGGCAATCCGGATTTGGTCGGGAGAGCGGCTATAGTAATGAAGGATTATCCCTATGCATATGCCTCCTATTTATTTAGAGTAAGGACAAACGATAAAATAAAACCGAGCACTTTTGTTGCATACTTAAATAGCAAATATGGACGCATGGAGATAGATAAAAACTCTATGAAAGGGAATCAAACTAATTTTAGTCCAGCAAAACTCAATGATATAGTGGTCCCGTTGTTCTCGCTTGGTTTTGAAAGCTGCATACAAGATTATTTCCAACTTGCATATGAAGATGTCGAAGCATCTAAGGCAAAATATCAGTCGGCGGCAGATTTGTTGAGTAATTATCTCAATCTGTCTCAGTTTGATGGCAATAATTGCATTGTTAAACAAATATCGGACAGTTTTCAAAAATCTGGTAGACTTGATGCAGAGTATTATCAATCCAAGTATGAAATTGTTGAGAATCATATTTTGACTATGGCTCATTGCATGTTGTCTGACGTCGCGGATGTGATAAGTGGCGAATTCGTAGAAGATTCTGAATATGGTGCTGTTGGAATAGCTTATATTAGGGGTTCCGACATTACTAATAGTGTGATAGACAATGATAATGCGGTAAAAGTAAATGTATCTTTAGATAAAAGAAAGACTATTTCTACAAATGATATTGCCTTTTCAATGATAGGTAGTGTTGGGAATGTTTCGATAAATAAAAGCTGCGATATGGGACTTGTATCAAACAACCTAGGCGTTATTGCTCCGCACGATAAAAAAATGTCAAATTTAATTTTGCTGTATTTATCATCAGAGATAGGGCAATTGCTTTTTGAAAAATATCAAACAAGAACGGCACAACCCAAAATCAAAAAAGAAGATGTTGGTAAATTTCTGTTCCCAATTTTGCCTATAGAAAAGCAAATGAAGTTATCACAAATGGTCGAAGACTCATTCGCATTTAGGCACCGATCCCAACAGCTGCTTGATATCGCTGTAAAAGCGGTTGAAATGGCAATCGAAACGGATGAATCCACCGCCCTTGCGTGGCTGAAAACACAACAGATAGGAGAATAGCTTATGCCGGAATATAGAAAGGAGTGGTTTAAGAAAGCCCAGATAGATTATTTCGCGCCATTTGTAAATTTATGGCTGTCTTGCAATGCTTGGTATATGGACCACTATAGCGAACTCGGGCAGAAAGACCGTGATCATATAAACAAGTTAAAAACAGATTTCTCAACGAGAAATCATCTATACATAAGATTCAAAAAACTTATTGAAGATGGTGGGAAAGAGGGTAGTGCGTTTAGAGCAAATATTGAGCAGTTATATCTTGCACTATCTCAAGCTTGTTTAATTAACGAAAGGATAGGCGATATATCTTTTGAAAAAGCAGTCATTGATTATAACAATATAACTGATAAAACCAATTTGTTGAGGAACCCACAAATCAACAAAGACAGAAGCGTTGCCGCAAAAGATGTGGCAGATGTTTTGAGATTGGACACAGCATATGTGACTAGCGATTTAGGTATATTGTTCGCCGGGATAATAGAAATTATTTATTCAGTGAGAAACAACCTAATTCATGGTAAAATGAATCCGGAAGAAAACGAATACCAAGTTGTAAAATACTGTTACATGGTATTATACGATATGATGGGGTTTTAATATGAATATTGATACGATTAAAAACTTAATTCTGTGTGGACAAGAAACCGATAAGGTCGATTTCAAGTTGCAATTTTATTCAAAAGACTGCAAATATGCCTTAATTAAAGATGTGGTTTCTTTTGCCAATAATTGCGATAATGCTGATAAATACATTATTTTCGGCTACGATAATTCTAACAAAACATATAAAGATGTGGATTATGACGATATAGAAGATATATCGAATTACATTCAGTTGTTGAATGAGTATTGTGAGCCGTTTATCGATATTGCTTTAGATAAAATTGAGTTTTGCGAACAAAAACTTGCATATATATGCATCAAAAAGAGCAACACGAATAGACCTTATGTTATCAAGAAAGACTATCAAAGAAATGGGAAGGCATGTTTGCGAAAGGGTGAAATTTTCATTAGAAAAAATGCGAACAATTTTGTTTGTTCTCGGAGCGATCTTGAGGCAATATACGAGAGCCGAAAGCGAGTAACAATTAACAATCCCGATAGAATTTTCAAGAGATTTCGCATACGAGCAGGACTTGATAGCAAGTATATATTTGGTGTGTCTACAAACATAATTAACGACACGAACATAAATGTAGTAATTAGTTCTGCCAATATTATTGTAAACACGAAAACGAATATGTTTTCTATTGAAGTATTATATGTCGAAAATCATGCAAAAGAGTATAGAAATTTAGACATTAATATTTATAAAGCTCCTCTTAGTATTGCAAGGGAATCACAGTTAGCAAAAGTTTTCTTATTTTCTTTGAGCAGTCGTGCCCTTGAGATAATTAAGCACTCTTTGTCTCTCGGAGAAAAACCCAAGATAAAATTAATGATGAAGGACTTATCTGAAAATGAATATAGTAACTCATTTGAATTAAGTGCTATGTGTGAAGATTAAGATGAAAAAAGAGGTAAGATACATGAATTATTCACCGTTAAGATATCCGGGGGGTAAAACCAAAATTGCGCCTTTGGTTAGTCTGATTATGGAGAAAGCAGGCATACATAACGGTACATATATTGAACCATTTGCGGGTGGTTGTGGCGTTGCCCTGTCATTACTTTTGACTAATAAGGTTGACCGAATCGTTATTAATGACATTGATAAAACAATTTACGCATTCTGGTATGCTGTGCTCAACCAAACAGTAGAATTAATTCAATTGATCAATTCTACAGCTGTTACGGTAGAAGAGTGGAAAAGACAAAAAACAATATTTGAAGACAAGGATGTTAGCGATACATTAAGCCTAGGGTTTGCTACCTTTTTTCTTAACAGAACTAATAGGTCAGGCATCTTGAAAGCTGGTCCAATTGGTGGTTACGCACAAACAGGGAACTACTTAATTGATGCAAGATATAATAAGGAAGACTTAATCAAAAGAATCTTTAAGATTAGCGAGTTGAGAAGTCAAATATGTTTGTATAACATGGAGATAAAGAGTTTTATTACGGAGATTTTACCACAGTATTCTCAGAACTCTTTTGCTTATTTTGATCCACCATACTATGAAAAGGGACATGAATTATATACTAACTTTTTTTCTGCAGAGGACCACAAGGATTTGTGCGAAATGATAAAAAAGTTAAACATAGACTGGATGGTGACATATGACAATGTAGAGGCAATCAGAAAAATGTATCTTGGTAAAGAACAAAAAACATATGATTTGAATTACAGTTTGGCAAACAAAGGAAAAAATACAGAGATAATCGTATTAAATAGAGATCTGTGGCCAAGCAAGACCGATGTTGAAGCATTAAAGATTAACATTAGATGAGGTGCGAAAAAATGAGTATAATTGAGAAATTGAGTACAACGGATAAACTAGTTAAACTTGTTCAAGCAAAGAACTTTGTTGGTTGGGTTTACAATATTGATTATGATAAAGCTCTTATCATGACTAACGATTTGTGGAAAGAGAATGTAAATGGTATTCCGCACAATTCTTTTTTGTTGGCCGCACCATTCAATCCGCAAAAATATGGTGATACTCGTCAAATTGACCGACAAGTAATTTTGTTGAGAGTGACCGGCTCTACGAAATTGCCTCAAGATGATGATATGATAAAAATGAAAATAGATAATTTTCAGAATCAAGAAGACCCGTTTGGGGAAGATGGAGTAAAAGATTATGACGCTCTTACAAAAAACAAAATACAATTTGGAGGATTGGTTTGTAGAGTAATAGGCACATTTTATATGAAAAATGATAACCTTGTACTTGGAAGCGATATTGAAACATTTTATATGTCAACAAGGCTTAATGTATTTATGCCGAAGGGCGATGCCCTAAAAGAAATAGTAAATTATGTTGACCCTATAAGAAAACAAAAAGCTAGGGAAGAGTTTTCTAGACTTGGTATAAAAACGGAAGTTCAACCTTTTAAAATTGGTACAGTTCGATATACCTCTACTGACAGATTAAACAGAAATGACCTGTCAGAACTTGTTCCTTTTATGATTCAACCATCAGACTTTCTTGCGCGCAGAACGGCAGTTCTTGGAATGACGAGGACAGGTAAATCTAACATGATAAAGCAAACGGTTTCTGTTGTTAAAAAGATAACCAGTGCTTCCGACTTAAAAATAGGGCAATTGATTTTTGACATTAACGGAGAATATGCTAATGCAAATAGCCAAGATGATGGGTCAATTGCAGATGTTTACAAAGATGAGTGCATAAGGTATAGAATGGTTGAGACAAAAGGCTTTGAACCGTTACTCAACAATTTCTATGAGCAAATAGATGAGGGGTATTCAATAATTTGTGATTTTCTCAAGGATGGAGGATCAAAGGCTGCGGATGTGCAACAGTTTATGAATTTATCATTCGATAAGCCAGAAGAGATAGATGAAATAAAGATATGGGAAAGAAAGGTTGCTTTATATAAAACTATACTATTTGTTGCGGGATTTGAAGCGCCTAATAATTGCAGAGTTAAATTCGAGGCGAACGAGAAAGTTCGTAACATCGTAAATAAATCAATATCTACGCCCTTTAATCCGAAAGATGGTATTACACTAAAACAATCCAAGTTTTGGTTTGAGATTCTTAGGAGCAAAAAAGATGAACCGGCTATTAAAGAGTGGATTACTGATGAATGTAGAGTATTACTAAATATGTTATGTCGAAAAAATGATAATGATGCGTTCATGAACGGATACAAATTAATTGTTGAAGCACAAAAGTATCACACCCCTAATAGGGTAAATGAGGTCGCAACTGAGATATATAATCATCTGTGTAACGGAAAAATTGTTATTATAGATTTATCGGTGGGTAATGCCACACTTAGAGATCGATTAAGTAAAAAAATAGCAGCATATATTTTTAACCAATCAATGGGAAAATTCACAGAAGGGAAGGATCCTACGAATATTGTTTTTTATATTGAAGAAGCTCACAATTTGATTGGGAAAAATATGGATATTACAGATACATGGCCAAGACTAGCAAAAGAAGGTGCAAAATATAAAATTGCGCTAGTGTATTCTACTCAAGAAGTATCATCAGTACATCCGAATATTTTAGCTAATACAGAAAACTGGTTTGTATCACATCTTAATAGTGAAAAAGAAATGACAGAATTGGCAAAGTTTTACGATTTTGCTGATTTTAAACAATCATTATTAAGAAGTCAAGATGTCGGTTTTTCGAGAGTCAAAACGCTTTCTAGCCCGTTTGTTATTCCGATACAAATTGACAAGTTTAACCCTGAAACAATAATAAAGGAGAGAGAACTGCATGTCTAAAAGCAATTATATGGACAGGTCGGCATATTTTCGTATAATTGATAACCCAGATGTCGGAAATTTTTTGGCTGACTGCGAATACTTAACAGAGCCTAGCGATGAACAAATAAATCAAATAAGGCAAGAATTTACTTTGTTCGATGGAAATGGGTTGGATAGATTGCCGGAAAACATAATTGCAATTGATAGCGATATGTATGAATCATCAGTTCGCAAAGAATTGCCATATACGAATGTTGGATATGTTAAAGTTGCAAGTTGTTTGTTGAAAAAATCCAAATATGTTTCAATGTCTGGGAGTAACTTTATTGATCCTTTTAATATTGCAAAGATTACTAAAGATAAAGAAGAAGTTTTTGCAGTATTACCATGCAGTAATATGTCTTATAAAGGACAAGCAAGTGCAAGAGATAGTTTTAGATTAGCGTTGGAGGATTTTTTTGCTAAAGTTATCTCTAAGAGCGGTGAGTTAGAATATTCGCTAAGAGATACATTGTTTTGGCTTTCTTCATATAGAGAAAATGGAGAAAAAAACAAAATAAAGTTGTTTAAGTGTCCAACATGTGAACATCTGGATGTTGAAGTGCTAAACATGGAGGAAAAACAGTTTTGTATATATTGCGGGGCACCAATATATGCTACTGACTGTTTGCGTATATACGAAGCGGTGCAAGAAGAAGGAATCTCTAATCGAGGCGCATTGGGCAGATTAAGAGTTGTGCTAAAGCACATATATTTTGCACATTTGCTTCGAAACATTAAGGAATCTAATCGAGAATCATTTTTAGGTATCATTGAGAACATTGCTTTTATTATTAATGGGACATTATCAATTGCCGGTCAACCAGCATGGATTTCATCAAGTATTATGAAGATACTTAATGAGATTAACGTAGAGCTATTAAAAAAGAACAAGCCACAGTTGCTGGTTCTTGGTTTGCCAGAAGAAGGTAATGTACGTAATTTTGCAGAAATGATTCAGTCGCATATTGATTGTAAGTCATTAATGTGTGTCTCAGATGACTTTAGAAATATGTATATTGATTTTAATCGAGACCCATCGAGCACAACATTTGGTGCTGAAACATATTATGGGCAGGACTTCATTTATAAGTCACAGAAAGGGAAGATATTCGTTTTTGATTTGCCATATCCTTTTCCAAATAAGAATAACAAAGAGTTATTCAAATACGAAAAAAGTAGAATCGAAAATTACATAGAGATGCTTAATCCGGCGATACAGTTAATTGATGAATTCGATTGCGATCTTCAAGATGGCAAAATTGTACCAATCGTATTATCGGAGCGATACACATCAATAAGTCTTGAGCCAGGAACTACGGTTTTGGATATTTTGTCTAAAATGAATATATAGGCTAACCAACTACCCCATTTGAAAAAAGTCTTAACTTGGGGTACATTTCAAAGTGGGTTTCCCACTTGTGTAGAGGGAGCGAAGCGAGCGAGGTCGGAATGGTATACCTGCAAAAGCATGGCATTCCCTTTATCTGCCCCCTAAAAATCACGGTTTTTCATACTATGTTTTGCCAAACATATTGCACAATTTTGTCAAAGTACAAGCGTATATGATACGATATAATAAACAGTGGTTATTGCCCACAAAGAAAAACTACACACCTAACCCGAAAGGAGTACAAGTCCGATGAAAACCATAATATACGACTTTGCCGATGGCAAGAGAGAAATCGAAGTTAGCGATGAAACCGCAGAGCTTTACGAAAGCATTTTGAAATATGAAAAGAAGGTAAACCGTAAGGAAACCCGCCGGCACGTTTCGCTTAACGCCATGATGGACGCGGGCTTTGACTTTGCCGACCCCTCGTCGGATATTGAAACCACACTTGAACGTGAAGCGACTTATGCAGAAGAAGAACGGAAAGACGCTATAGAGGCAGAGGAAGAAGAACTCTATTTAGAGCAAGAGCAACTTTGGTTAGAATCAAAACTCACTCCCAGACAAGCAAAAGCATATTTTATGTTTATTTACTTGGAAATGAAAAAAGTAGAAATCGCAGAAGAAATGAACGTTACCGAAGGCGCAGTCCGCAAGCTGATTCTTAAAGCGGAAGAAAATCTTGCAAAACTTCGCCGAAAAGAAATGCAAGAAAAGTCGGGCAAGAAACCGCTCGGTAAAAAAGAAACCGCAGAACTAAATTTGCGCCTGCTTAATGCCCTTTTCGGAAAATAAACATACTTTTCGTCAAGGGGGTACGATTTTACAAAGCCGTTATGGCTATATTATGGGAGGGTGAGCAAGTGCTTGCACAATTGATCACCCGAGCGTAATACATTCTCGCTTATGGCGGGAATATATTAAATATATTATAGATGGGTAAATATTTTTACTCACAACAACTCAATACGAAAACGCATTAAGGAAGTTCATTCGGGCTTCCTTTTTCGTACGTTAAAATAATTTAAGGAGGGGAAACATTGACTTGGACGTAGCAAGCAAACGGGAAACAAAACTTTGAAAAGTAAACGATGACAACAGGACGAACTTAAGGCAAAGTGTAGCCCACTACACTTCGTCCCGAAGTTGTGGGGTTCTGCGAAGGGCTTTGACCATAAGCAGAACACCAAAAACTACTACTTTGCTCTTTAACCACAGGACGAAGAATAGGAAAAACAAATGTAAAAGTAGCAACAAAAAGGCTAAATCAAGTAGCAGGATAAGGTTTTTGCAATCTATTTCAAAAACGATCCGCCGAACAAGTCGGAAACCGACTTTTCGGAAAGGGCAACATTTGCTCGTATCCACAAGAAGAAGTCGCCCTACTCTTAGTAAAAATATCGGCGGACTAACGCAAAAGCACTTGACTTACGCACACAAAGCGTGTAAAATATAATCGTCGTATAGATACGATTATATATTTACGGAGGAATGAAAAGATGGCAAAGTCAAGAAAGG
>ULNH01019271.1_pt1 | contig 26883 bp, 25 predicted proteins | sample 1951871 | NCBI WGS metagenome assembly ULNH01 (sample SAMEA4835572, study PRJEB28245) | human gut metagenome | biome: gut microbiome; material: fecal sample | place: Denmark | collected 2008 | reverse complement strand
CGCTTCACTTTCGTTTTTCGCTACGCCAATGCCATTGTTGTAGCAGACACCTAAGTTGTACTGTGCGTATGCATCGCCTTGCTTGGCGGCTAACGTGTACCAACGCACCGCTTCACTTTCGTTTTTCGCTACGCCAATGCCATGCCTATAACAGACGCCCAAATTGTACTGCGCATTGGCATTACCTTGTTTTGCGGACAGCGTGTACCAGCGCACCGCTTCGCTTTCGTTCTTTTTCACACCCTTGCCTTGTATGTAACAATAGCCCAGATTACACTGTGCATCTGCGTTGCCCTTTTCAGCCGCCGCATGATACCAATACGCCGCTGTCATCAGGCTTTCATCGGTGCCTACTTCCCAGTAATTGCTTGACGCCAACTTAAACTGTGCATCTGCGTTGCCGTTTTGAGCAGAACGACAATACAGCCCCAACGCTTGTTGAGAATTTTGCTCCACGCCCAAACCTTTTTCGTAGCACTGCGCCAAGTTGAATTGAGCATCGGTATATCCAAGCGTAACGGCAAGTTGAAAATATTTTGCGGCTTGTTGCAAATTGTGTGTTTTGTCGACCTTTTCCGCCAATTTGGTGTGCAAATTGCCCAGCGCATATATTGCGTAGGAGTTTTCCTGGGCGGCGGCAATCAGATAGTACTTGTGCGCCTTTTCGTATTTGCACTTTTTGAAATAGTTGTCCCCCAAAGTGATGAGGGCGTTTATATTTTCCAACCTAGCGGCACGTGAAAGAAAGGATTTCGCAGCAAAGCCACGACCTCCCATATACTTGAAAAACAGACTGCTACCTTTCTTTACAGTGTCGGAATCGGGTTTTTGATAGGCATCCGCTCCGCATTGCGGGCATTTGCCGTTGTTTTCAAAAATGTTTCCGCAACAGTGGCACACACGACTTTTAGCAGTATCAACGCCCATAAATACCCTCTCAACATAAACAATATTTGTATCAATATAACATAACTCAACAAAAATAGCAATAAAAGCAAGTAAATATGTTGACATCAGGCTTTACGCTTAATGTTGACAAAGTTTCGAGCGTTGGCAGCGTTTTTTACGACACCGAAAAAAGTTGAAACATTCGGGTTTTCCGTAAAAAACTTTTTTTGACAAAAAAGCAAATTGTGCCTTGCAAAAGTTTACAAAAAACACAAAAACATTGTACAATTAAGAAAAAGGAGGGAAATTTTATGCAGAATTACAGAAGTTTCGATTTTTTGAACAAATTGTATTTTGTGAGAACGGGCGGTTCGCCCGAGGAATACTCTGCCGCAATGCTCATCAAACAAGAGTGCGAAAGATTGGGCGCACAGGCGGAACTGGAAGCGTTTCCCGTGGACGGATGCAAAATAGCCAAAGCAGTGCTTAAAAATGCCGATACCGACAAAGAGTACGAATGTTGCGGCGTGGGAATGTCCGGCTCGACGCCCGTTGGAGGAATTACCGCACCCTTTACATACGTTACAAGCGTTGAGGATGCGGAAATTCAGAATCTTGAGGGGAAAATTTGTCTTGTTCACACCAAACTGATGAAAACAAAACTGTACAAGAAACTTGTGGAAAAGCACGCCTCTGCCGTTGTGCTGTGTTGCGGCGATGTGTACAGCCCCAAAGAAGACGTCGACCTGGGCGCATACATGTACCGTGCACGCCACTACGACCATGGCAAAATTCCCGCAGTGTGCATCAGAATGAGCGATGCCGAAAAATTGTTGAGAGAAAAACCTTCGCAAGTGCATGTTGAAATGCTGGAAGAGGAATTCAAAAACAATTCGCACAACGTGGTTGCCACAATAGAAGGAAGCACCTTTAAGGATGAAATCGTTGCCTTCACGGCGCACTACGATTCGGTGGAATTTTCCAAAGGCGCCTACGACAATGCCACCGGTTCTACGGCAATTTTGCAACTGCTCAGTTACTTTTTGCAAAACAAACCGTTGCGCACCCTAAAATTTATCTGGTGCGGTTCGGAAGAAATGGGTTTGCTGGGTTCCAAGGCATACGTTGAAAAGCACAAGGAAGAACTTGACAAATACAAACTGTGCATAAACATCGACATGCTGGGCGTTACCATCGGCAGTGATATTGCGTGCTGTTCGTCCAATATGTCTTTGGTAAACTATCTGCGTTACCTTGGTTGCGAGGTGGGATTTGCCATTGCCGCAAAACAGGACGTGTACTCCTCCGACTCCACACCTTTTGCCGACAGTGGCGTGCCTGCAGTTTCCTTTGCAAGACTTGCCCCAAAGGGCGGTGCGGAAATTCACTCTCACAAAGACGTGCTTGACTTTTTGGAAGAGGAAAACTACTACCGTTCCTGCAATTTTATTGCAGAATTTGCAAGACGGCTTGTCAATTCCCGTTGTTTCCCCGTGGAAAAGGAAATTCCAGATGAAGTAAAGCAAAAAATAGACAAGTATTACGGCAGAAAAGAATAGTTGCTAGCCGTACTGTGAAAAAAGCCGAGATTCTCCTCGGCTTTTTTATTATTACCTGATATTGTGGTTGTTTACTGCACCTGCCGTTTCAACATTACTTTTTGTTTTTCAGCCTGATTGTCGGTAGCATTTTTGCGTGAAGCAATTGCACATTACTTCACGTTCCGCTGTGTTGCCATGCGTTTTGCTTCACAAAGTAGTTTTTCCTTTAACCGTACCTTTAAGCGTGTTTAATTGAATATTCAAACCTGTTGCGTTTGTTTGGTCGAAACGATTGCATTACCTCAACTGTTTGACAGCGACATTGGTTTCGGTAACGAATTTTCGGATACGGTGGCAAAAAACAGACACAAAGCCAAAAAGGGCTTGTTGCTTTACAAACAAAAAAAGGCAGACGTTTTGTCGTCAAACGCCTGCCTTTTGTACACACTGCAATGTGGGTATTACACACTGTTTTCATAAGTGAATGTTTCCAACTTGTTGTGCCTGCCATGATATTTGTTGAAATGTTTGCATTACCGCAACCGATTGGCAATGAAATTGCTTCGGTAACGAATTTTCGGATACGGTGGCAAAAAACAGACAAAAAGCAAAAAGGGCTTCCTGCTTTACAAACAAAAAAAAGGCAGACGTTTTGTTGTCAAACGTCTGCCTTGTGTACACACTGCAATGTGGATTTGCACGTCAGTTTGTACGCTTGTCGTGAATGTTGTCCAAGGCGACAACCAACGCAATGAGGAAAGGAATGTCCCTTTCGTCGGCTTCCAATTCGAAAGCGTCGGCGATGAAAGTTATCTGCCGTCTTACGGTGCCTATGACATTGCCGTTGCGCAATATTTGTGAAGTGAGCCCGAAAAATTTGCCTTGGATTTTTATTTCGTCTTTGTAGCCCATCACAAAATATTCCTGATTGACGTTGAACCACTTGTCTTTGACGGTGGCAATTTTGCTTCCGCTTGCATCGTAGATGTACGCTTTGTGCACAAAAAAATTTATCCATTTGTTGCGGATGCTGTAAAGCAGTTGGCCGTTGGCATCGTAAAGGAATTTTTTGCGTGTGATGCTGATTGCACGCCCCTTGACGTCGAAAAGAGCATTTTTGTTTTCGTCCACAACGGAAGACCCTTGTCCCAATGAAAAAACTCTGTTTTTGATGTAAACTTTCATTTTGTCCCTCCTACAATTTTTTTGAAATGGCAAAAGCGGCAACAACCGCAACCGCAATCCAACTCAGAATCTTGATGACGGTCAGCAATGTGCGACGTCTTTTCACCTTTTTGTTTTCAAAACTTTGATTGACTATCTCACGAATGTTGCAATTTGTCTGCGTTTCCACGGCACGTCCCGTGGAAACCTTGTTCACGGTAAAACGAATGTCGCTGTTTTCTTTCAAATCGACGTCAAAACGGCAATCGAGAAACTGCGCTTTGGCGTAACGTGGATTGAAAATGCCGAAAACGCTTACCAAAAAGGATATCAAAGCGAAAAACCACCAAAATCTGCCGTCCAGTTCCGAATTGTTGCGTAATGCAATTTCCACGTTTTGTTTTTCCGTTTGATAGCGCACTTCATAGGAACCGAACTGATTTTTTTTGCCCGCAACCGCCTCACCGTCCACAAAAACTTCCACGTCGGAAGCGTTTTGCAATCCCGAAATACGTAAATTGACGGTATTCATGCTTTGTTACCTCCCAACGCAACTACAACGATGCACAACAGCGCCACGGCAAGTATTACGGAAGAAAGTACTATTCGTGGCACATGCGAACGTTTTTTGTCCCAAACCAACAACAGCAACGCCAACAAAGCAAACGCCACGGAGAAGCCGGCAAACCAAAAAATGTTTTGTAAAAAGAATTCCGACACCTCGGCAGAAATGTTGGACGCCACCATCAGTTTGTCCCAATAGTCGGGGATGATAATAAAAATTGTGCCCAGCGTAATAAGTATTGCCGTCAAACCGCACAGCAAAATGAATGCTGTGGTAACAAAAGACAATACTCCGCACAGACACAATATCAGAAAGAATATTGAAAGATTGGAAAAAATTTTCCCAAGCCTCACTGTAAAAAACGCAAATTCAGTTTTTACGGGAGGCGTACCGCTGATGTTTTTCATGGCAACCTCTCACAGAAGCATTTTTTGTGATTATACCCGACAAAACACTTCTTGTCAATACCCTTTTTTGCAATTATTTTTTGCAGTAGTTGCTTGCACAAGCGTTATTGGCGTTGCGAAACAATGTCCAGCAGCGCATTCAGAGTGTTTGCAACGGCGGGAAATCCCACATAGGGCATGCACTGCAACATTGTCCAATACAGTTTTTCCACGCTGTTGCCCACACGCAAATTGCCTTTCAGGTGCGCAGCAACTTGTTTTGGCATGTTGAGAGCGGTGAGCGTTACCAGCGTGAGCAACTCTCTGGTTGGCAAGTCCAGCCCCTTGCGGGTGTAGAAATCGCCGAAACACCACTCTGTCAGAAAACGTGGCACCTTTTCAAAAGAGGCAAACCGTTGCAAAATTTCATCTCCGTACAACGGCTGTTGAATTTTGCTTCCCTCCGCAAAGCGGTTTTCGTCGCCTTCAATGCAACTACTTTCGGCGGGAAGAGTTATTTTTCTTTCCGCAAGCACTTCGTTGTACACGGCAACGGCGTTCAATGTTTTGGGGAAACCTACAAACGGGGCAAGTTGATACAACGCTTCACGTATTTCCACAGGCTGTGCGCCGACGTTGAGGCATGCGTTGATGTGCGCTTTAAGTTGAGGCAACGTCTGCATTGTCGCAAGACATGTTACCGTTACCAATTCTCGGGTTTTCAAGTCCAGTTCGCCACTGTGAAACACGTCGGCGAAAATAAACCGACGCAAAATTTCCATCAATTCGCCGTTGCTTTCGTTTTCATCGGGCAACTGACGGAAAAGTTGCTTGTATATTTCTCTGCTTTGAGTGTATCTGTCCATAATTTCTCCTACAAAACCGTTACAAGTTGGTCAATGGGTTTTCTGTTGGCGTGCGAGGGTGACGGCGCACAGTTTTCCGTGTAGCCGATGTCCAGCAGACACACCGGTTTTATCTCTTCGGGCAATGCAAACGCCTGACGCACTTTGTTTTTGTCAAAGAACAGCACCCAACAACTGTCCAGACCGAGGTCTTTTGCCTGCAACATCATGTGCGTGCAAGATATTGTTGCGTCCATTTCCGCCGAATTGTAATTTTCCCCGAAAGGAGAAGTCCACGCACGGCTTTCATCTGCGCAAACAAGCAAAACCATCGGCGCACCGAACGTGCAGGGTGTAATTTCCCTTATCTTTTGCAAAGCCTCGTCACTTTTGAGCAGGTAGATGCGTTGCGGCTGATTGTTTTTAGCCGTAGGTGCTACCCGTCCCGCCTCCAGAATGGCGGCAATTTTTTCCTCTTCCACCTTCTTGTCAAGATACTTGCGTGCCGAAAATCTTTCGTGACACAATGTGCTGAAACTCATTTTTTATTCCTCCAAACTATTGTATTCGCTGTCTGTTACCTCTTCGCACCATTCGTTTGAAGAATTTTCCGCAGGAATTTCCACGGCAATATGACAAAACCATTTGTCCTTTGCCGCACCGTGCCAATGTTTTACCTCCGGCGCTATGTACACCACGTCGCCCGGAAGCAATCTGCGTGCAGGCATGCCTTTTTCCTGATACCAGCCTTCCCCGTCGGTGCAAAGCAAAATTTGCCCGCCTTTGTGATGAATGTGCCAGTTGTTTCTGCATCCAGGACGAAATGAAACGTTGTACACGCCAACGCCCTTGGTGTTTAACGCTTTGAGAAACGATTCCCCCGTGAAATACTGTTGAAAAGCCGTGTTGCTTTCTCCCAAACCGAACAACGGATTGAATTTTTCCATATTTTTACCTCCTCAATATGTTTTTAACCCAATTTTCCAATTCTCTTTCGCTTGCAAAACTACCGAATACCTTGCCGGGCAATAATTTTGCACCATGGCAGGAAGGTTGCAATTTTTCGTTTGTCTGTCCAAAGGAAGAACCCCCCCGAAGTTGCAAAAGGCACCACCGTTTTGCCTGTCAGGTCGTATTGCTCCAAAAAGGTGTTTATTATTTTCGGGGCGGTGTACCACCAGATGGGAAAGCCGACAAAAATGACGTCGTAGGGCTTCACGTCGGGTTTGGTGGCGACTGCGGGGCGACAATCATCGGTATTGACTTCCACACTTGTGCGACTGTTTTTATTTGTCCAATCGAGATGCTCTTTGGTGTAGGGCTGTTGCGGTACAATTTCCAGCAAATCGCCCTTGACGACCTTTGCAAGCCTGCTTGCCAGCCGTTTTGTGTTGCCTGTCGGACTGAAATAGGTTACCAGAATCATTTTTTCTCCTTTTCAATGCAACGAAAGCGTTGCAGTAACGTTACCGTCGCCAAGCAGTTGGCGCAGTTGTGCGGGGGTAACGTTTTGTATTTTGCCAAGTCTTGTCAGGCTCCACGAATTTGTGCCGTAATAGATGACAAACTGATTTCCGTTGTACAGAATTATGTCGCCTGCCTGTGTGTTTATTTGACTGTCGTTGCGTGGCAAAGACTGGGGAAGAAAACCGACCTTTTCAAACCCTGCGTAGTCCTTCATATCCACAATGATATCCCCCTTTTCCAACAGCGACTTCAACGCCTGCGCACTGCTGTTGTCTTCCATTTTCACGGTGAGTTTAACTTCGTTTACAGTGATGTACATTTCAAAATCCTCCGTAAGACATTCTTCCAACCATTGCTCCACCTCGTCGACGTCGTTTGCACCAAACCTGCGACACTCCTGCCAATTTGCGTCAGGCGCAAGCGGTTGAAGGTCCGCACTGCTGCCTGCGGGACTGCTTGCCGATGTGCAGAAGGGAATTATTTTTTTGTCCGTCAAATCGTAACTTTCCAAAAAAGTACTGATAATTTTAGGCGCCTGCCCAAACCAAAGGGGATACCCCAAAAATATTGTATCGTACTTTTGAATGTCCTGTACGGCATTTGCCGTTTCCGGACGTGCAGAATCGTCGTGCTGCTCGATGTAGGTTCTGCTTTGACTGTTTGTGTAGTCCAAATCCTCTTCGGTGTACGGCTGTTCGGGCTGTATTTCAAAAATATCGCAATTAAGCACACGTGCGACCTCTTCCGCCACACGGCTGGTTGTTCCCGTGGCGGAAAAATACACCACCAACACGTTTGGGGTGGCAGGCGGCGGATCCTGATGGCACCCGACACAGGAAACGAGCAAAATTAATGTCAGCAAAATCAATAAAATTTTTTTGACCATGTTTTCTCCTTTCTGCGTGATGGCTATTTCGCAGTGTTATGTTTTGCACCTGTTAAGTACAGTACTTGGGAGAATTTTTCCAGACTTTCATTGAGTTGTTGCATTGTTCCGAAAGTTTGGCACACTTCATCTTCTATTGCGTAAAGTTCTTTCAACAACTTGTCGGCATAAAGGGTGCCTTGCTGTGTAAGTTGCAATGCAAGTTCCCGCTTTTCCCCCTTGATTTGCGCAAGTTGCACGTAGCCTTCCCTCTCCAACTGCTTGGTGAGAGTGTTTATTGTGCTGCGTGGCAACGACCAACTTTCACAAATTTCCTTTTGGCTGTGCGGTTTACCGTCGTTTATGGCGTACAGCAACCACATTAAGCCGGACTTGACATTGCTGTTTTTGGCAAAATTATCGTAGAAACCGTCTATGCGGTACAACAAAGTACCGAAAATATAAAATAATTGTTTGCTGTCCACAATATTCTCCTGTTGAAATCCTAATTCGTATTTTAATTTTACACCCTGTTTTATTTTTTGTCAACCCGTGATTAACGTTTATATACGTTTTTTACAAACATAAGGCAAAAGCCACCGTTTAATGTTGATCGCCGCTATTGCGTGCGGTTGTTTTTTTGGGGCAAACGCTGATGCGCCTTGTTGGTTGAAATCGATGCAGATGCAGGAAAAATTTATGTAAAACTTTCACAACATGCCGACGATAAAAATTGTTTTGAGGAAAACTTTTTTGCCTACTCAAAAAAATGCGTGCAAAGCGTGATTTGACAACAATTCAGCAACAATTAAAGCGGTGAACATATTTTTGAAGCATATTAAATAACGGCAAAATAAAACTATTGCTTGCACCATGAAGTTTTTCGGCGGATTGTAGCACAGCGCTGTTGTGCCTTGTTGGTTGAAAATCGGTGCAAATGCAGGAAAAATTTGTTAAAACTTTCACAACATGCCGACGATAAAAATTGTTTTGAGGAAAACTTTTTGCCTGCTCAAAAAAACAAAATGCGTGCAAGGCGTGGTTTGACAACAATTGTTTACAATAATAAAAACGGTGAAAAAATGATTAAAACATATTAAATAAGGGCGGAAATAAAACTGTTGCTTGCACGGTGAAGTTTTTCGGCGGATTGTAGCACAGCGCTGTTGTGCCTTGTTGGTTGAAAATCGGTGCAAATGCAGGAAAAATTTGTGTTAAAATTTCACAACATGCCGACGATAAAAATTGTTTTGCCGAAAACTTTTTGCCTGCTCAAAAAAACAAAATGCGTGCAAAGCGTGGTTTGACAACATTGTTAACAATAAATAAAAACGGTGAACAAATGTATTAAAACATATTAAATAAATGCTGAAATGAAACAATCTCTTGCACGGTAAAGTTTTTTGACGATTTGTAGCAAATCGCCGTTGTGCCTTGTTGGTTGAAATCGATGCAGATGTTTTCACGTTTTTATTGAACTGACCTTGTTGCGTAAATGATGTATTACGCAAGGCAACGAAATGTAAACACGACTTGACATTGTTTTGTTGCAAAATAATGGAAAGCGAATATTTTACAACCGCAATACCGACATACCACACTGCCGATAGGGCAATTTGCGTGTAGCGATTGAATTTAAGCCACAACAACAAAACGTGCAGTTTAGTGAAAGTAACGAAATCAAAAGGCAAACAAAAAAATCCCGCAAAAAGCGGGATTTTTCAATTCAAAGTAACAGTTTGCAAACTACTTCTTGGAAGATTTGCTACCCTGTGCGGAAGTCTGTTCCGTTTCCGTCTGTTTGGGCTTTACCAACAAAAGAACTACTATTGCCACTGCGGAAAGGGCTGCGATACCCAACAAAACGTACTTCCAAACGGTCGTGCTGTCTACGGTGTTGTCTTCGTCGGCTTTGGCGTAGATTGTCATGTCAATTGTGTCGCTGACATATCCCAAAGAATCTTTTACAGTGTAAACGATTTTGTAGACGGGGGTGTTGTCTTTCAGAACGTCATTTTCATGCATTGTAATTACGCCGGCTGTGGAAATACCGTCTTCGTAACCTTCTGCCACTACTTTGGTGGTGCTGTCGTAGATGGGGTCAGCCGTCCAGGAACCGTTGACGAGTTTGTACACAACGTAGGTTACCGTTGTAGAAGAGGTGTCGTTGAGGCTGAGGTTGGTTTTGATTGTGTAGGTGCCACCCACCTTGATGCCTTCCGACTGAACCTTTTTCATGTCGGAACTGAGTCCGTTGATTACAGGCGCTTTTTCGTCGCCGAAATAGATGCTCACATAGGATGTCCTTGCAAGAACATTTCCGTCGGCGTCTTTAAGTACGTAACGGAAATTCCACCAACCGGTTGTGGACACGCTGATGTCCTTGCCGACTGTTGCGCTGGACCAGTTTTCGTCCTTGTAGTCTTTACTGGGAGAGCAGTATTCAACGCTGATTTTATCCGAGCCTTCGGCAACTGCGTAGGGGTCGGATTGTTCTTCATCGTCGGAAGCCGTTGCCAGAACATAGTTGGCACCCTCAAACACACTGTTGACCTTTTCCACATCGGTGAGCCAAGTGTATTTGAGTTGGAAACCGCCCACTGCGTGCAACTTATCCAACGTCTTTACATCATCCAAAGCAAGAAAAGCACTTTCCACAAAAGTTACTACACGGGTTTGTTCTCCGTCGGTGCCTTCCTCTGTTTCGGCGGCAAATGCCACGGAAGTTGCTCCGAACATGCAGAAAACAAGCGTCAATGCCAATATCAAACTAAAAAACTTTTTCACAATATTCCTCCGCTATGGGTTGTACCCATTGTTGCGTTTGGGCATAATACCCCCTCGGGTATTAGCCGCATATGCAATTATTTTACCTTTTTATTGATTTGTTGTCAACGATTTCCGCCCATTTATTGTCTTAAAGTTGTTTGCTTTGTGTAGTTGAGGTAAAAATCCGCCGCAAAATACAAAATGGTTTGCCCTTTTCAAACAGACATGCTTTGTTGCAAACATTTATGCACACTATTGTTTTGCACCGCTTCCGATGATTGGAAACCTTTTAACGGAAAAGTACATTCTACAAAATATTCTTACGGTGTTACGGCAGACCGCCTACGCTTTATGCAAAGTTTGCATCACAAAGCACTTTGCCTTGTCTGCACTTTGCCTGGTCTAAAAACATTTTTCGCCCAAAAATCATAATGTGAAACAGCAACTTTTTTTGCAAAGGGCAAAAAATTGCGACACGGAGAAAAAAATGGATTTTTTGTTTGTAACGATAACGGCTATTACAGTTTCCGTTGACAGTTTTGTGGCGGGATTTTCCCTTTCTCTCAACAAAAAACACAATTTGCAACTTCCGATGACGGTTACCGCAGTAACGTATCTGCTGTGCGTGGTGGCTTGTATTGTCGGACAGATACTGCGTCCCTTTTTGGAAAACTACGTAAAATATTTCGGTGCGGCAATACTGTTTGTATTGGGTGCCATGAGCGTGGTCAGGCAGGAGGGAATTTGCCTTTCCGACATTTCCTTCGGACAATGCGTAGCCATCGGCGTAAGCGTTGGATTTGACGGGGCGGCGGCGTGCCTGTCCCTTGCGGTGCAAGGCTTGGGAAACGTGCTGACGCTACCGTTGCTTTTTGCCGCAACGCACTTTACGGCGGTGTTTGCAGGGCAAAGTCTTGCAGGCACAAAACGCCCACAAAACACAAACTATTTGTCGGGAGGGATGTTTTTTGTGCTGTGCGTGGTGAAATTGCTGGATTTGTGAAAAAACACGCACCGAACAAACGGTGCGTGCAGTTGGTTGTTGCAGTATTTACAAATGTTTGAAGTGCCGTAGACGGCGCGCAAAAGTTGGAAACGACAGAAATGTCTGCTTCCGTCCAAACGCTTTGCCGTTTAATTTTGCCCTACGCTGTACTGTTTTTTGCCTTTGAGAGCGGCGTGAAATTTTGACTATTCGACAAAGTATTTGTTTTTAGTCCTTTTCGAAAGAATCGGATTTTCCAAAACGCCCAACTCTTACCTGAAAAATTTTGCAAACAACACTGCCTTGTTTTTTGTGTCGCCGTGTGTTGCAAAAAGTCAATTTTCAAAAATTTTGTACCGTTTTTTGCAATACGTATTTACATTTTCAGTCCAAAGTGTGCGACTTGGTGGGGTTGTGATACAATTCCACTCCATCGTCGTCATCGCTGTCGGAAAAGTTTTCCAGGTACTTGGACATATCGAAAGAAGTCCACGGTTTTACTACGGGAGGATACGCCACGAATACCATTCTTTTACCGGAAACGGGATGGTTGAATTCCAACCTGTACGCCCAGAGCGCAAGATTGCAACCTTTGGCAAGTGAGTCGCCGCCGTAGCGAACGTCGCCGAACACGGGGCATCCTATTGCCGACATCTGCACACGTATCTGATGACTGCGCCCTGTGCCTAACTGCACTTTGCACAGCGAAACAACGCCGTTTGTTTCCAAAACCGTGTAGGAAAGTTCCGCTCGCTTGGCGTCGTGGTCGCCAAATGTAGCAACATACACGTTGTTGGTGAGAGCGTTCTTTTTTAGATAGTTTACAAGCGTTGCGCTTTTTTCCTTGGGACAGCCCACCACCGTGGTGAGATACTGCTTGGTCATTTCCCCCTCGACTATCTGTTTGGAAAGGCGTTCGGCAGACTTGCTGTTTTTGGCAAAAACCATAACGCCGCCTGTGGGTCTGTCCAGCCTGTGCACAAGCCCCAGATAGACGTTGCCGGGCTTGTTGTACTTTTCCTTGATGTAACTTTTCAAAAGCGTCAAAAGGTCGAGGTCGCCGCTTTTGTCCGCCTGGCTGGGAATGTTTTGCGGTTTGACAACCACCAATACGCTGTTGTCCTCGTGAAGCACCGTAACGTCGTCCATGGTGAAATTTCTACTCATTTTCCACTCCTTTTGCGGTGAAAAGACCGCTTGCACCGCAAGGTAAAACTGTTTTTTCGTCGGTAGGAAGGCACACTTCGTAAGATGTGATGTTGCCTTCGCAGGGCACTGTACGCAAAAGCAAATCGTACAGTACTGCAGGTTGCAATCCCGTTGTGTAGGAATTGAGCAACACGAAAAGGGGATTGTCTGAAAGCACCCTCATGCACAGTTGCAAAAAGTCGCAAATATCTCTTTCCAATTTCCATTCTTCACCGCCGGCACCACGTCCGAAACTTGGCGGGTCCATGATTATGGCGTCGTAGGTGTGCCCACGGTTGATTTCACGCTTTACAAACTTTCGGCAATCGTCTACGATGTATCGCACGGGTCTGTCGGAAAGCCCCGAAAGCGCAACGTTTTGTTTAGCAACTTCCACCATGTTTTTTGCCGCATCCACGTGACACACGCTTGCGCCTGCCGAAAGACAGGCTACCGTTGCCCCGCCCGTGTAGGCAAAAAGATTCAAGACTTTTATCGGACGGCGTGCCTTTGAAATGAGGTCTATCATTGTAGCCCAATTTGCCGCCTGCTCGGGGAAAAGTCCCGTGTGTTTGAAGTTCATGGGACGCACGCAAAAGGTAAGATTGCGCCAGGAAACGTTCCAACTTTCGGGAATTTTGGCGTCGTACTCCCAATGGCCTCCGCCCGACGATGAACGGATGTACCTTGCGTGCGGTTTAACCACAGTGTGCAGCGGCTTTGCCGCATGCCAGATAGCCTGCGGGTCGGGACGCAACAACACAATGTTTTTCCACCGCTCCAACTTTTCGCCGTCGCCGGTTGCGTATATCTGATAATCTTTCCACTCGTTGTTTATTTTCATATTTTCGTTTACCCTGAAAGGTACTGACCTTTCGAATATTCCTTCACAAACTTCAATACCTTTCTGCAAATGATATTATAATGTATTTTTGATATTTCTTCAACTGTTTTGTTTGCAAAGGTTGACGACATTGACTTTTTTGCCGTCAAAGGGTATAATTTGTTTCAGCGAGGACAAATTGTGAACAACAGCAACAACCAAACTTTTTCCACAACGGTGTTTGTGCATAAATTTCCTTACAAAAGCGGGGAAACACGAATGCAACTGCATCAACGTCAAAAGCAGTACGCAAAGCGGCTGCTTGATTTCGCCACGCAAAAAGTGTGGGGCAAAAGTCTGAAAGACGTTTGTTTTGAAACCTTGCCCGACGGGAAACCCGTTTGTCGCTGCGGATACATTTCCATTTCGCACAGCGCAAACTGTGTGGCGGTTGCTTTAAGCGACAAGCCCGTGGGTGTTGACGTGCAGATATGCACAAATGTGCAAACGTTGAAAATTGCGGAAAAGATTTTCACGAAAAACGAATTGCGTCAGTTGCAATCAGGGGAAAACTTTTTCGCCATCTGGTGCAGGAAAGAAGCGTTGTGGAAAAGCATGGACAATCAACCGACGTCTTTTTTGCAGGTAGATTCTTCCTTTCGACAATTTACAGAAATGCAGGACGAAAACTTCTTTTTTGCCGTTACCGACAAAAATGCCGTGTTTGTAACGGTGGAGGCTTTGCCACTTACTGCCTACGCACAGTAAGCAAAATTTTGTGCGGTAAACCGCCGTTACGGAAAAAGGCTTTCAAACATTTTGTCAATGATTCGGCATTGTTACAAACGGAATTGATACACATGTGTGTACGACTTTTATACATACGTGTACAAGTTTTTGTTACCGTTCCGTTTTTTGTTTACTTTTTTGCTTCTTTTTCAAATATCATTGAAAATCAAAAAATACCGTATCGGCAAAGAAAAAATATACCAATGAATTAGAATCAATGAGTTTTTTTATTTCGTTGAAAGTGTATCGAAAGACAAAAATAACGTTACTTTAAGATAATTACACTACTTAATTACAAGTCGGCAACTTTTTGGTTGTTGCAATCCGTTGAAAGACAAACTATATTTTATTTTACGTAAATGCACTGAGGCTAAATTACACTACCGCATAAAAAATATACTACCCTGTAAAACGGGGCGAATTCTTCTTGTATTCAATTCTATTGTTTCCGTTGTTTTTACCGCAACTGCATTTTTAACCCAAAAGGCAATGCAAATTTTTGGTTGTTGCAATCCGTTGAAAGACAAACTGTCAGGTGGTTTTACAGTAAAATACTATTTAACAAAAAAGGCAATGCAACAAAAAGTTGCATTGCCTTTTCAAATGCTTGTTTTACACACACCAATCAAAAGGTCGCTTTTGTTTAACGCACACCTTTGCGTGTTGAAAGCCCGTCAAAATGCCAAAGTTTGCCACGCTTACGCCTTGGTGAGGTACAGCGTGAATGTCTGTCCGTTTACATCCCACTGTTTGCTGAAAGTTCCCTCGTTTGCCGAAACTACGGCGTTGGCAAGCGTACTTTGAGCAATTTCCGCTGCGTTGTTTTCAAACACTTTGGAAAGTTTTTCGTCGGCAGAGTACCCCACCACAATGTGGTCGGTAACCACAAAACCGCACTCCTTGCGCATAGTTTGAATTTTGGATATTATTTCACGCACAATTCCTTCTTCCACAAGGGCATCCGTCAAAGTTACGTCCAAAGCCACGGTGTCGCCGTGATCGGACACAACCGAGTAGCCCTCTTTGTTTTTGGTGGATATCAGCAAATCCTGTTCCGACACGACAACGGCGTTACCGTCGATGTCGAAGGTGTAGGTGCCGCCGTTTTTGACGGAGTCCACCACCTCTTTTGCCTTGTCGCCGAGGTTGGCAAAGCACTCTCTTATCTTGTTGAGCAACTTGCCGTACTTGGGACCCAAAGTTTTCAGTTGCGGTTTGATTTCGTACTGCGCAAACTCATCGGCGGAAGATACAAACACCACCTGTTTGAGATTGAGTTCGTTTTTGACAATATCCGTCATTTCGCTGTCGAACTTGCCCTTGGTAGCAACGTACATGGTGGCAAGGGGCTGACGGTTTTTGATGTTGGCGGCATTTCTTGCGCTGCGTCCCAACACAACGATGTCCAGCACCTTTTCCATTGCCTCGTTGAGTTTTTTGTCGATGAGCGTTTCGTCGGCAACGGGGAAGGAACAAAGGTGTACCGAACGGGGCGCATCGGCAAAGAAGTTAGCAGTGATGTTCTGATAGATACTTTCTGTGATGAACGGCACAAAAGGCGCACTTACCTTTACCAAAGTGTCAAGCACCGTGTACAGCGTCATGTACGCCGCCTGCTTGTCCTCCGTCCAGTCGCTTCCCCAATATCTTTCACGGCAGCGACGCACGTACCAGTTGGAAAGCATATCGGTGAATCTTTCTATGCTGCGTGCCGTTTCGGTAATTTCGTAGTTGGAAAGTCCCCTGTCCACCGTCTTTACAAGTTGATTTACTTCCGACAAAATCCACTTGTCCATGAGGGAAAGTTTGCACTGCGAAAGGGTGTAGCGTGAGGGGTCGAAGTTGTCGATGTCGGCGTACAGCACGTAAAATGCGTAGGTGTTCCACAACGTACCCAAAAATCTGCGTTGCGTTTCCGAAACGGCCTCGTCGTAGAAACGGCTGGGAAGCCACGGCGACGACGAGGTGTAGAAGTACCAACGCACTGCGTCGGCGCCCTGTTTGTTGAAACTGTCCCACGGGTCGACGACGTTGCCCTTGTGCTTGGACATTTTAACGCCGTGTTCGTCGCCCACCAAACCCAAAACTATGCAGTTTTTGAAGGGTGCTTTGTCAAACAACAGCGTGGAAACGGCAAGCAAAGTGTAAAACCAACCACGTGTCTGATCCACCGCTTCGCTGATGAAATCGGCGGGGAAATTGCGCTGGAAAAGTTCCTTGTTTTCAAACGGATAGTGGAATTGCGCATATGGCATGCTGCCGCTGTCAAACCAGCAGTCGATAACTTCCGGCGCGCGTACAAACTGACCGCCACAGTCGCAATCCCACTTGCACTCGTCAATGAAAGGACGGTGAAGTTCGATGTTTTCGCTGCAACCGCATTTTTCCGCAAGTTCCTTTCTGCTGCCGATGACATGCACCTTGCCGCATTTGTTGCATATCCACACGGGCAAAGGCGTGCCCCAGTACCTGTCACGTGAAATACCCCAGTCGATGACGTTTTCCAGGAAGTTGCCCATACGTCCGCTTCCTATTGTGGGGGGAATCCAGTTGACGGAGGCGTTTGCTTTCAACAAACGGTCTTTGACTGCCGTCATTTTTATGAACCACGATTTTCTTGCGTAATAGATGAGAGGGGTGTCGCAACGCCAACAGTGCGGATAACTGTGTTCGTACATCAGTTCTTTGAAAAGCAATCCCCTTTGCTTCAAGTCGGCAAGAATAAGTTTATCCGCCGCTTTGCAGAATACGCCGGTAAGATTGCCGCAACCTTCCACAAATTTGCCGTCTTCGCCCACAAGTTGAACAAGAGGCAAATGATACCTTCTGCCGACGTTGGCGTCGTCTTCACCGAAAGCGGGCGCAATGTGCACTATTCCCGTGCCGTCGGTGAGGGTAACGTAACTGTCATTTACAACGTAGTAGCAATTTTCCGCATTGGCGTAGGTGTACAGCGGTTTGTAATGCACACCCTCGAAGTAACTGCCCTTGTGCGTTTCCAGCACAGTGTAACTGCCCTCTTCAAAGTGATTTGCCACAAGTTCCTTGGCAAGAATGTACTTTTCTTCTCCGCTTTGAATTGTTACGTAGTCGTAGTCGGCATTCATACACAACGCCACGTTGGAGGGCAAAGTCCAAGGGGTGGTAGTCCATGCAAGAAAATAGGTGTCGGCCCTGTCAACAAGTTGGAATTTCGCCACGGCGGACTTTTCCCTGACGTCTTTGTAGCCTTGCGCCACTTCATGACTGGAAAGCGCCGTTCCGCAACGGGGGCAGTAGGGAACAATTTTGAATCCTTTGTACAAAAGCCCCTTGTCGTAGATGGTTTTCAATGCCCACCATTCCGATTCGATGTAGTTGTTGTCGTAGGTTACGTAGGGATGTTCCATATCCGCCCAGTAGCCGACACGGTCGGAAAGTTCCTCCCACTCGTGCTTGTACTTCCACACCGATTCTTTGCACTTTTCCACAAAAGGTTTTATTCCGTACGCCTCTATTTGCTTTTTACCGTCGATACCCAAAGATTTTTCCACTTCAAGTTCCACGGGCAGACCGTGAGTGTCCCATCCTGCCTTGCGCAACACGTTTTTGCCCTTCATTACCTGAAAACGGGGAATAAGGTCCTTTATCGAACGTGTCAGCACATGCCCGATGTGAGGTTTGCCGTTGGCTGTCGGGGGACCGTCGTAGAAGGTGAAACTGCCGTCACCCTTTGCCATTGTCTGTTGGAAAATTTTGTTGTCCTTCCAAAACTTCAAAACTTCCAATTCTCTGTCTACAAAGTTAAGCGAACTGTCAACTTTTTTGTACTTAGACATTTCTGCTCCTTTTTCCGCATGCGGAAACAATAATTTTTTACAATGAATTTGCTTTGCAATGCAAACGGTAATGCTTGCGTGCAAAAAACTGACGTCAATGCAACCTGCCTTGACTACAAACGGCACACGCAAAATAAATTTGACATTGCAAAAATAAAAAATCGGCGTGTTTGAAAAACACTCCGACAAAGAGGGGTTACCATTTCAAACAGGTACGTTCACAAAGGTGAATTATACCGTGCGCCGTGATAACGGAACGCCACCGTACCCGCCTACAAAATTTCGGCAGGTCTGCTTGCAGGGTGATGGCTTTCAAAACTTTTCCGTTGTGCCTTTCACCGTGCGGCACAATCTCTGTGCGGAGTTTTTTGCAGTCTTGTCCCTGCTCAAACGCATTTATAAGCAATATTACATGTATTTTATCAAAAAAATTTTAAGAATGCAACTGTTTGACGAAAGTTGCATCTGAGAGCAATTTCCCTGCGTGTTACAGACAAGCGTCGAGATGCCTTCGCCCTTAACCTGCAATTTACCTATGAAAAGGGCGATTCTGACGCTGAAAATTTGGGGAAACAAGCCGACGTCACAAATTATTTACCGACGGCAAACACAAATTGCCGCACTGCTGAAAACAATTTGTTAAACTTGTTGCTACAAAAAATGTTTGTGTGGGCGATTGTGCAAAATTAAAGCACACTTGCACACATGCGCAACGGTACAGAAACACATCATTCCGTCAAAATTACCGTGTTGAAGTACTTTTCTTGAAAATTTATCTGACGGGCAATTTCCTCTTTGGAAAATTCCACGCCGTCGGGAGCGACGACAAGTTTGCTTTCGTTGTCGTCTTGGCGCACGGCTACCGCAATCACCTTGCCCGTGAAACTTTCCAACGGCTCGTCCACGCCCAGAATGTAGGCGTCCTGCCAATCGCCGTCCCCGCCCATGAGATTTTCGATGTAGCCGTAGTTGACGGGATAGTACAAATCGGGGTAATCGAGATGAACGCTTCCCAAAGGTCTGTCCACAGTTACCGTTACCGTCTGACCGATGATGTTGTCTCCTTCGCCTTCGCTTTCTCCCAACATTGACAAGTACAAATCCACAGCCTGTTGCCAAAACTCGAAAGGCACATAAATTCGATAGGCAGTGGCGTCCCTCGAAGACATAAATTCACTTGGAAAAGCAAAGCACACAACGCCGTTGTTTTGGAAAATGTGTTGCAGACTTTCCGCCCAAACGGTGTTCAGTTCCACCAAAAGACACATGTCCCCATCTTTGGCAGGGCGTGCAGACGCACCGCAATATGCGCAGATATCGCTTTCCGACACGTGATAACAGTTTTCACAGTAAAAAAATTTCATATCATTCATTCGGCGTATAACCTCAACATATGCACAATTGTGCAAACGTGCAAGTTTTTCAAAATCAAAACAGCCTGTCTTTATTTTTGAAAAACATGGAAAGAAAACTGACGTTGGAAAGGTTTTCCCAACTTGTAGGCACAAAACGGTCGTTCTGCACCTCGTAGACGTCGGCTTCCGGTATTGCAGCCACTATCGGCGAGTGGGTGCAAATGACAAACTGACAGTTGCGATTTTGTGCGGCGTCTTTGATGTGTGCGGCAAGCAAAAACTGATTTTCCGACGATAGCGCCGCTTCCGGCTCGTCGATGATGTACAAGCCGTCGTTTTTAAGTCTTTTGTCGAAAAACGCCAAAAAACTTTGCCCGTGGGACACCTCGGCGAGATTTACACCGTAAAAATCCTCGAAGGACAACAGCGTTTCCATATGCGGACTGCGTGCCAATGCCTTGGCGTAGTCGGACATAACGGTGTCGGCGTTTATTTCCTCTATTGCACGCACGGCGTCCTGCTTGCGTTCTTCCACGTCTCGCACAAACTGTACAAACTCTTCCGCAGAAAAATAGAAACTGCGCTTGGGTTTGAAACGGCGTGTGAAAGCAAACCTCTTGGCATTTTCCGTAAATACCGTTGAGGTGGTTTTTTCGTAGGAAACGCACACGCAGTTGCAAACGGTGGCAAGAAGTTTGGCAAATGTCGTCTTTCCGCAGCCGTTGTCGCCACAAATTACCGTTACGCTTTTGTGAAAATCAAACACGGGAGTGTTTACTACAAGCGGAATAAACGGATACCCTTCCGCCACGCTTTTCACTGCAAACTGTGAAAGAAATTGCATACCGTTTACTGTTTTTTGCGCAATTTGCGTTTGCCGTTTTCGTCCACGACGTAGGTGTTTTCCAACGTTTGTATTACGCCTTCACGCCACTCGGCAATGTACTCGCCACGCAGTTGCGCCTGCTCGGCTTTTTCTTCCTCCGTCAGACCTTCCGTTTTGGCTTTTTTTGCAAGAAAGTTGATTCTTTCGATTTTTTCCTGTAACATAATTCACCTTGAAAATAATGTTGTGGATACATTTTACCACCCTGTTTTTGCGCCGTCAAGCGTGAAAGAACATTGCCTGCACTTTTCCGAAAAGGACTTCAATGCAACATTTTTCACGGTACACACAAGGCAAAACAGAACCTTACCGAACAACAAAACAACGGCACAAAACGGCTTAACAGTGAAAAGCAACGGAACTTCACGCAAAATTACACGCAGGCAGAAGCAAAATATTGACCCTTTGCAAGCAACGCTTTGTTTTTTGGGCGGTTCACAGGGTGAGGGCGTAACAAAATTTGCGTTTGTCCACGTCGTTAGCCGACACATGAAAAACGAGGGGAAAACGCACACCGTGTTTGCAGAAACAGGCAGGGACTTTCACATTTTTCAAAACATTCATCAGAATTTGTGCATTGCAGGCAAAGTTTGCAATTACCGCACGCTTATCTTGCACTGTTGCACGACAACCAAAGGGACACAAAATGCTTGCAAATTACCGCACAATGCGACAAAAACGCCGACTTTCAAACAGTTGCAATTTTTTTTACGATAGTGTATAATGTGTGTTACTGTGCTAGGCGGGGAGCTAGCGGTGCCCTGTTACCTACAATCCGCTACAGTAGGGCTGAATGTTGCAGGCGGCTTTCTGCGTGGGAAGCAGGCCTTTGCAAGGAGCGTTGATACCAAGGTCTTGTGCAACGTGATACTGTCAACCGTGTCAGGGTGGGAACACAGCAGCACTACGCAGATTGAGCGTGTGCCACAAGGTTGCTTTGGAGTAGCCACCTACAAAGATACCGTTTCGGCGTAGACTGTCAACTGCATCGCACAGTATTTCGACTTTTACGGACTGCAAAAGCAGTCCGTTTTTTGTTGTATTGCCGCTTTTTACCTGCAAACTGCACGACTTGCAGAAAATTTCCCCACCGCTTTAAGGTGGAAAATGATGCCCAACTTGTGAACAATTTTTTTTGCGCCTTACATTATGGTTTGTTTTTTCGATGTTGCCGTTTGTTTTTTGCCGGTTTGTTTGTTTTTTGCCGAGAACTGATTTATTGCTAATTCGATAATTACTTTAACACTGCAAAAACTCAATATTTTTTGTTGCCCTTGTATTTTTTAACTTGCAAACTACTGTGCAACTTACTGAATATGTTTTGTTTTTCTATGTTGCCATTTGTTTTTTGCCGGTTTCGTGTGTTTTTTTGCCGGTTTGTTTGTTTTTTTGCCGAGAACTGATTTATTGCTAATTCGATAATTACTTTAACACTGCAAAAAGTCATCATGTTTTGTTAACGTGCCGTTTTTTACCTGCAAACTGCACGACTTGCAGAAAATTTCCCCACCGCTTTAAGGTGGAAAATGATGCCCAACTTGTGAACGCTTTTAATTTGCACATTCCGTTTTGGTTTGTTTTTGACAACTAAAATGTAATGTAAAAAATTAAAACTTGCAGAATGCCCGTACGGCAACGCATGGAGTTGATTTGACCGTTGCGACCAAAAAAATATTTCCCAGATTGCCGTTGCTTGCGTTGAGAACATTTCTCAATCGGCTGCATTGCTCACTGTTGCAATACAGGGAAGTTTTGGAAGTTGACGGTTGCAAACTGACGCATAAGTTAAACTGCAAGTTGCTGAAAAAACGTCGGTTTACGAGCAAAGGTTGCCGTGGAAGTTGTAAGCAAAAATCAAATATAACAAGAAAAAACGGCAGACACTTGTCTGCCGTACAAAAAATGCACAGATAATGCCTGAAAACGACATTATCATTGCCGAAACGCTACACAAGTTTGCCTATCTCACGTTTAAGCCTGCTTATTATCTTTTTTTCAAGGCGGGATATGTAGGACTGAGATATTCCCAGCAGATCCGCCACTTCCTTTTGCGTTCGCTCGTCCTTTCCGTCCAATCCGAAACGCATTTCTATTATTTTTTGTTCCCTTTTGGAAAGACGTGAAAGCCCTTCTTCCAACAGTTGCCTTTCCACCTGATTTTCCAAATGATTGTACACAGCGTCGCTGTCCGTACCCAAAATATCGGCAAGCAACAGTTCGTTGCCCTCGCCGTCCACATTTAACGGTTCGTCGAGGCTCACTTCCTGCTTGCGTTTGGACAACTTCCTGAGATACATCAGAATTTCGTTTTCGATGCACCTGCTGGCGTAAGTTGCCAACTTTATTTGTTTTTCCGCCTTGAAACTGTTGATAGCCTTTATCAATCCTATTGTGCCTACGGACACAAGGTCTTCCATGTCCAACCCCGTGCTTTCGAATTTCTTTGCCAAAAACACCACAAGACGGAGATTGTGTTCCACCAAAACGTCCTTGGCGGAATTGTCGCCGTCGGCAATGCGTTTTAGAAGTTCGTTTTCCCTTTCGGGGTCCAACGGATGTGGCAAAACTTCCGTTCCGCACAGGTAATGTACCGCCTTTTGCGACATGCACAGCCTTTCCAACAGTTTTTTCAACAACAACAGCGCTCTCATTTTTCACCTCCGCTAAATTGTGCCGGCAAAAGCAATTCGTACTGCGTTTCGCATTTCACCGACGGTAACGCCAAAAACACCTTGTAACTTGTTTGTTCCACCTGTAATTCCGTTTGTACCGCCACAACTTCTTTGGCGCCCGTAAGCGTTGCTACTTCCACACGGCGTGTTTGTTTGCAAAGCATTTTTTGTGCAAAAAACTCCTGTACGTTGCCAAATTTTTTGGTAACGAAGCACACAGGCAAGCCGTCGCATGTTGCAGTGTTGCCACTGTCGCAAAATCCCGTTACCGTGTAGGGCTTTTGCAAAAACACCTGTACTTTTTTCAGATAGGGGGCAATTTTTTTTGTTTGTCGGACAAACACAGTGAGGCTGTACGTCAAAAAGCAAACCAACGCCACGCCAAGGAAGTACACAAACAAAGGCACGGGCATGTTGTAGTACAGACCGTCGCCGTTGACATACTGCACTTTCAACAAATTGAAAATGCCCACTATTGCACCGCCCGTCACAAAGGTATATGCCAGAGTAAGCAAAATATGCCAAAAAAGTTTTTTGCCGAAACCGACGGTTGTTACGCACATAAGAAAAAGACACGCTGCTTTGGCAACGTACGACCAAAAACCGCTGACGTACACTGTTGCCAAGGCACACACGGTGCCTACAAAGGCGCCTAACGCCATACGCCACCACTTAAAAGAAATTTTGAGGGTAACGCAGGCGAAAAACAGCAACAGACAATCCATTGTGAAGTTGTCCAGAAATGCGTATTCCACGTACACAGTCATGCCCACATTGTAAAACGGAAGGAAAGTAAAAATATCGAAAAGTTTGTTGTAGCCGACACTATTTTGTCGGCTAGATATTAATTTACAAACGCACAAGGAAAATGCAACGAAACCGCCCTTAAATGCGTCAATTACTGCGACAAACACATTACATTCGTGTTTGCATTGCAAATACGGGCAAACATCCTTCAAATAGAAAGTGCAGCAGGAAATACCTTTTACCTACTTTCGATTGCGATGAATTGTCAAACAAAGTGCAACAGTTAGAAAGAAAATAGTTGAATAAATCTATCGGCTTTTGGTAGTTCAAGACTTTCTTTATCCGGCGTTGCACGTGAAAGTATAATTCACCATTGCAACAAAAAAAGAGCGTTTGCACGCTCTTTTTGATTTGTCGTCAATTACGCCTCTTCTTCTACTTCACGGTAGATTTCCCCTTTCACATAGGGAGTGGGGTCCACTGCCTCGCCGTTTACTTCAACTTCGAGGTGAAGGTGCGCACCGTCGGAAAATTCGTACGACGCCGTTGTGCTGACTTCGCCTATCACGTCGCCCTTTTTGACGGCTTGTCCCTTGACCACTTCCACATCGCCAAGCGACGCATAGGTGGCTACGACGTTGTCGCCGTGGTCGATTTTTACTACGTTGCCCATTCCGTAACTTTCATAGACGTCCACCACCGTGCCGTCATACATGGACACAACCTGCGTGCCTTCGGCAGCGGCAAGGTCCAAAGCGTTGTGCGTTGCCCATGTGTTGAGAGTTTTGTTGAACACAAACAACAACTCTTCGCCGTCGGTGTATTCCATTGTTACCACGGTGTAATCCACGGGAGATTGAAAATACACTTTGATGAGTTCCGTCTTGTTGTCGTCGGGATTGTCTACGTTGTCATCGGGGTCGACGGTTACGTCAATGTCGGGATTTGGGGTATCGTTGCCGGGTGCAAGCGTAACCGCCAAAACTACCGTTGCAATGGCTATCACGCAAAAAATGATAAGCAGCAATGCGGCGTTGTTCTTCAAGAACCTTGTAAATTTGTTTGTCTGTCTGGTAGAATTCATTGTTAGCCTCCGTTTTTGTTTGTTGAGATTGTTTACCTGTTTTTTGCCGTTTATACCGATATTTAGCAAATTTTAATGATTTTAACTTTGGGTTGTGCAACCTGTATTGCGATTTTTGACTGTTTGACACCGTTTTATATGCGGTTTTTTGTTTTTTGTGCGTCTTTTTTGTCGCAAAAAGTCTGATACGGTAGCAAAAATTTGCGACGACACGCTTAGTAACTGTCAAGTATCAGCGGACTGCCCACCGTTACGTTTTTACCGTCGAAAGCAATCTGAACGTTTACCAAATTTCCGTCCAACCACACCCCGCCTGCAATTTTGTTGCTTTTTCCGCACAGCACAACGAGATTGTCAAACCGTTGCCGTGAAGTGATGTTAAGATTCAGACTGCGGACGACGTTCCAAAAGTCTTCGGTGTTGCCTTCAAACTTCACACTGATGCCCTGCACGTTGTCGCATTTGGCAAAAGTTTCAGCAAAAGTTTCCCTTTCACATTCCACCAAAAAGCCGTTGCCGACATTGATTGCCTGCAATGATGTTTTTGTGCAGTACACCGTTATTTTTGCGTCTTGGGAAAAGTGTATTGCAAATTTGTCGAAAGATTTAGGCATAAAGTACAGCATTGCTCCAAGTAGCACCACCGTTAAAGCCAAAATGTAAAATGTTCGTTTCATATCAACCTTTGATAATATTTTTGACCAAAGGACGCTTTTCAAACTGCGGAAAATAAAAATATTGTCGCATTTAGACAATTACCGTCGAAACGCTGAAATCGGGTTTCTACTGTTTTTGAAAGCAGAAACTTCCTTTGGAAGAACAATTTTCTCGATAAAATTTGCCCTGCCAAATTGACGGCGGAAATCAAAATTGAACTGAACTTTTGATAACGCAAAAACACCGACATGTTAAGTTGTTTACACTGTTTTCCGACGATTATTTTACCGTTTACCAACGGAAAACCAAAACGATTAAAATTGAAACAGACAGTTGAAAACGCAACAGCCAAAATTGAAATTTTTTTGGTCTGCGTACAATATGGAAAAATTAAATACTGCTTTAACAACGACAAAACAATTAGCGCCGACAAAAAGTTGCAAACAATGTCCAGGACTGTTGCACTTGTTTGCCCCGCTTAAAACAATGTGTAATTGAAGGGCAAAACAATGCGTGAAAATCCGTAAATAACACTGCAAATAAAGTACAAAAAAACAAGTCCGAAAAATTCGGACTTGTGCTCTGCCTGTTGTAAAATTATTCGTACAGTTTGGACACGGGCAAATCGGTGTACACACGCTCGATTGCTTCTGCAAACAGATGGGAAATGGTAACAACTTCGATTTTGTCGATTTTTTTACTTTCCGGCAATTCGATGGTGTCCAACACCACAACTTTGGACAAAACGCTGTTTTGCAAACGTTCTATTGCAGGACCGGAAAGTACGGCATGGGTGCAACAGGCAATTACTTCCTTTGCTCCGTTGTCCACAACGGCTTGCGCACCCTGACAAATTGTGCCTGCGGTGTCTATCATATCGTCAATCATAAGGCACACCTTGCCTTTAACATCGCCGATAATGTTCATTACTTCCATCACGTTGGGTTTGGGACGGCGTTTGTCGATGATTGCCAACGGCAAATTGAATTTTGTTGCCAACGCACGGGCACGGGTTACGCTTCCCATGTCGGGGCTGACAATAATCATATCCTGCGGAATGCCTCCCTTGCTGAAATGCCTTGCCAAAACGGGCATTCCCATGAGGTTGTCCACGGGGATGTTGAAAAATCCCTGCAACTGAGTGCTGTGCAAATCCATTGTAAGCACCCTGTTTACGCCGGCTGTCTGCAAAAGGTCGGCAACAAGTTTTGCGGAAATGGGGTCCCTTGCACGAGCTTTTCTGTCCTGACGGGCGTAGCCGAAATAGGGAATTACCGCCGTGATTCGTCCTGCGGAAGCACGCTTCATTGCGTCGATGATGATGAGCAAGTCCATCAGATTTTCATTTGTGGGACTGCACGTGGACTGAATGATGAAAACATCGCAACC
>ULNH01016690.1_pt1 | contig 26894 bp, 19 predicted proteins | sample 1951871 | NCBI WGS metagenome assembly ULNH01 (sample SAMEA4835572, study PRJEB28245) | human gut metagenome | biome: gut microbiome; material: fecal sample | place: Denmark | collected 2008 | reverse complement strand
ACGCTCTTCCGTTTTCTTTTGTGTAACGGTGCAGGGACCTGCCTGAATAACCGTTACGGGGACCATTGTTCCGTCTGCAAGGAACACCTGCGTCATTCCCAATTTCTTACCTATGATTGCTTTATTCATTGATAAAGTTCACCTCCGAGTATTTCTATAATGTTACAGTTTGATTTTGACGTCGATTCCGCTGGGCAGATCCAGTTTTGTAAGACTGTCGATGGTCTTGGAATTGGGACTGTAAATGTCAATCAAACGTTTGTAAGTGCGAAGTTCGAATTGTTCACGAGCGTCCTTGTACTTGTGCGTAGCACGCAACACCGTCACTATTTCCTTTTCGGTGGGAAGAGGAATGGGACCGGACACTTTACTGCCCATTTTCTTTGCCGCTTCCACTATCTTGTTGCAAGCGACATCCACAAGGTTGTGGTCGTAGGCTTTGAGTCTGATTCTGATTCTTTGGTTTGCCATTGTGTTTTACTCCTTTAATATTGTTTTATTCACCGAATTGCGTGTGCCGACAACACTTCCGTGTGTTTCACACTGCGACTTTTAATAAAGCAAATTTTCATTTGCTTGATTACGCATCGACGGTAGTTTGGCTGTTGATGCCACTTGACGCCTGAAGCAACAATTCGGCCACAAAACTCGAGGTTTTGTGTGGGTCGGCAGCAAGTTTTCTGTTGTCTCAGTAACCTTGCGCTTCAATCCCCTTTTTTCGCAGCGTAAAGATTTTACCACAAAAAACAAGGGGGTGTCAAACAATTTGACACCCTTTTTTGAGGTATTTTGATGATTTTTTGAATTTTTTCCCGATATGAACAAATTTCCCATGCTGTATCAAATTGCTCCGAACAAAAGCATTGCAACAAAGCAGATACCGCACAAAATAAGCAGGCAAGGCAAAATGATTACCAAAAACGCCGAAACAAACATTGCAAACCTGTCGTGTTTTTCGAGATTTTCCGACTGCATGTTTTCCTTGAATTCCTTTTCTTTTTCAGGATCGGGTTTTTTGACTATCTTGAAAAATTTCATTCGGTCTTGCACTCCTTAACACGTCACTTCTCGGAAGAAGCAGACTGTGAATTATTCTTTGAGTTGTCCTTTTCCGGTTGCTCGACACGGTTAAGTCTCTTTTCGGTAGTAACTTCAAACAGGTACTTTCCGTTTTCCACTTTCTTTTCAAGTCTGTGACAAGCCACAAAGTGCCCCGGCTTAACCTCTACCAACGGCGGCGGTACACGTTTGCATTCCTCACAAGCCATGTAACAGCGTGTGTGGAACTTGCACCCGTCAGGCGGACGTATCGGGCTGGGAATATTCCCTTCAAGCAAAATGCGTTCTTTGTCCAAACTGTTCGGGTCGGTAGTAGGAATACTGGACAGCAACGCCAACGTGTATGGATGACGCGGATCGTTGAAAAGTTCCTCTGCAGAGGCATATTCCACAATGTTGCCCAAATACATGACTATGATTTTGTCGGAGATGAAACGCACTACAGACAAGTCATGAGAAATAAACAGGTAGGTGAGATGTTCCTTTTCCTTCAAATCCTGCAACAGATTGATTATCTGCGACTGAATGGAAACGTCCAAAGCGGAAACGCATTCGTCGCAGACAACGAATTTGGGCTGAACCGCCAAAGCACGTGCTATGCAAATACGCTGACGTTGTCCGCCGCTGAATTGGTGCGGATATCTGTGCAACATATAGTCTTGCAATCCGCACTCGTCCATTATTTTCAAAATGTACTGTTTCATGGCATCGGTGCCGTGTGTGAACATTTTGTGAGTAACTAAACCTTCTTCTATTATCTGACCGACGGTCATTCGAGGGTTCAATGAAGAGTACGGGTCTTGGAAAATTATTTGCAAATCACGGCGCAGGTGGCGCATTTCGTTGTAGCGCAAGCGAGAAAGGTCTATGCCGGAATCCAACAATTTTTCATACTTTTGAAATTCTTCGTTGTCGGCAAAGCGTTGTTTTTCGGCAATAAGTTTTTCACGCAACGTCTTGCGCAACTCATTTTTTTCCGCAAGTTCACCTTGCAAAATTTCTATTTTCTGATTGAGTGCGTCACGGCGTTTTTGCAAAGATTGCTTCTGCTTGGCATTCTCGCTCTTTTGCAATTTCTCCGTTATTAAAGAAATTTTATTTTCGATATCTCTTATCAAAGATTTAGTGCGAGCAATATCCACATGGTTTGCGTGCCTCTTTTTAAGCAGCGCAATGCCTTCGTGATTGTTAGGCACGGCGACAACCCCGCCTATGATGCTTGCAACGTCCGTCAATGCCGTTTGAGCATTGGCTTCGGCGAGATTTTTGCGCTGATGCTGGAAAAATGTCGCTTTTTCTCCCGCTGCGGAACATTCCTCGGCAGCGACATTTGCTTTGTGCTGTGCTTTGCGATACTTCTCAATATATCTGTCCACGTTGTTGAGCGTATCCCATACGTAATGAGGCGCCACTTCCGAACGGCTTTTGCCGTAGTACATTGTAGTTCCCGCAGTCTGATCGTACAACTGCAAAATAACTCTGCCCAACGTGGATTTTCCGCATCCGCTTTCTCCCACTATTCCTATTGTTTCCCCTTCGTACACGTCAAAGGTGATATCTTCGTTTGCACGGACATAAAGTTGTTCTTTCTGGAAGATACTGTTTTTTGCAATGGGGAAATATTTTTTCAGATTAGTGACGGAAAGCAATTTCTTCCTTTCATTTGACATTTTTTTGTCTTTCCTCCTTGTTGGGATAGAAGCATCTTACCAGTTGACCGGGAGTAACCTCCGTTAATTCCGGTTCCTCCTCCAAACACTTTTTTGTGCAGTACTTACAACGAGGTGCGAATTTGCATCCTTTGGGCAAAGCAAGCGGGTGTGGCACTGCCCCCGGAATAGGCTCCAACTTGTGCGTTATGTTGTCTATTCTGGGAATGCTGTACATCAATCCTTCGGTGTAAGGGTGACTGACTTTTCCGTCCGCAAAAATAATTTTGGCGCTTGCCTTTTCCACCACTTGTCCGCAGTACATTACTACCACGTCATCCGCCATTTCGTTTATTACGCCCAAATCGTGAGTGATGAACAAAATGGATGTTCCCCTTTCCTTTTGCAGGTCGTTCATCAATTTAAGAATCTGCGCCTGTATCGTTACGTCCAACGCCGTTGTCGGTTCGTCGGCAATAAGAATTTTAGGCTTACATGCCAATGCCATTGCAATCATCACACGTTGACGCATACCGCCGGAAAGTTGGTGAGGATACTGTTTGGCAACTGCTTCCGGATTGGGAATCTGCACTGCGTAAAGCATTTCTATTGCCTTTTGCAACGCTTCCTTTTTGTGCATTTTCTGGTGTATTATGAATGGTTCGCTGAGTTGTTTGGCAACGCTGAAAACAGGATTCAGACTGGTCATCGGTTCTTGGAATATTACAGATATTTTGTTTCCTCTAATCTGATACATATCCTGCAACGATTTCTTGGTCAGGTCCTCCCCTTCAAACAGAATTTCGCCACTGTCAATGTAGCCGTTTGCATCCAGAAGTTGCAAAATGCTCATGGCGGAAACGGACTTACCGCTACCGCTCTCTCCGACAATGCCCAGCGTCTTGCCTTCCTCTACGGAATAACTGACGTCGTTTACCGCCTTTACGATGCCTTTTCGTGTTTTGAAATAGGTGTGGAGATTTTTTACTTCAAGTAATGACATAATAATTTTACCTCCTACCTTTCCGCATTGGACTTGGGATCCAACACATCACGCAAAGTGTCACCGACGATATTGATGCAAATTGTCGTTATCAACAGGAACAGTGCCGGGAAAAGCCATCTCCACCAGAAACTGCCTATTACCAATTCGTTGTTGCAACCGTTAAGCATATTACCCCACGTGGGCTGAGGCAGTTTTACGCCGAATCCCAAGTAGGACAGGCTTGATTCGGTAAGCATACAGCCTGCAAAATCCAATGTCAGACTGACCAGAATTACAGATATGACGTTTGGCAGAATGTGCCTGAATGCTATGCGGTTTTCCTTTATACCCATTGCCTTTGCGGCGATTACAAACTCTTTTTCACGTTCCGCCAAGACCTGACCTCTTATCATGCGTGCAAGCCCTGTCCATGACAGCAACCCCAAAATTACCATTATCATGAAAATACGGGTGTTTTCGGGAATGTTACTGCCGGCAAGTATTGCCGAAAGAATAAGCGCAAAGGGCAAGAACGGGATTGCTCCGAAGATTTCCGTAACACGCATAAGAAGCATGTCAACCCAACCGCCGAAGTAACCGGATATACATCCGACAATAATTGCAATCACAGCAGAAATGATAACTGCGACGGCACCAATCGTCATTGTTTGTTTTCCGCCGTGTACGATACGTGTAAGAATGTCTCTTCCGAGGTTATCTGTACCCATCATGTAACCCTTGCAGCCCCACTTTTCCTGCAATTTATTGTTTGAGTCAACCATATAACTTTGGAAAGCACCTGCAAACAATGTTCCGTCAGGGTCAACTTGTGCAGAAGGAGCATTGGACTGTTTCAATGCATTGTCGCCGAAACTGTACACTTTACCCGCACTGGTAAGAACGGAAACGTGTTTTGCGCCGCCGGCAATTTGCACCACCTTTTCACCCTCTGCCAAAATGGGCTGTTCGACACGGGTGTTGCTGGAAGTGATGTTGCCGCTTACGATGTATTCTCCGTCGTCAAGCAACACAACTATGCCGCTTTTGGTCGTGGCAATATCCACCACTTTTCTTTCGCCGATGTAGTCTTCAATGTCTACGTAATTCACCGTTCCGTCTTGACCGTGAATTTCCAGCGTTCCGAAACTGTCCGCAGCATTACCAAGCCAAAGCGTACCGTCTTTAAGACGCGCAATAACCTTTGTGCCGGTAAATTCTACTTGTGCAACGTCAGTTCGGGATCGCAACTGTCTGATGTTGCTTGCGCCCGACTTGTAGTTACCCCAAACGTAAACGGAGCCGTCCTTCATAACTATTGCCGAGACCTGGTATCCGCAGGTAAGTTGTGCAACGTTGTCTACGTCAATTGTTCCTTCCAACAATTCCTGAGGCATATCGATAACGTTGGACGTTCCTGAAAGAGAACCTCCCGTGCCGTACTGGGCACAGTCGTACTCGCCCCAACCTATAACTTTGCCTTCCGTTGTTATTGCAATCGCATGGTCGTAGCCTGCAGCAGCAAAAGCGACTTTGGTGTTTTTAAGTTCTTCGGGAATTTCCGAAAAATCCACGTTGTTTGCGGAAATGGGCATCTTAGTGTTGCCCCAGACATACAAATTACCGTCGTTATCCACGCCAACGGAGAAAAACGAGTAACTTGAAATACTCTTGACGTTGTTTTGCAAATCCTTGGGAACTTTCATGAAATTGTACCCAGGGGACATATTCGCATGATAACTTTCCTGATATGACAAGTCCATAGGCAAAAACAGCGGACCTATAAACGCTATCAAAAACATTATCACGACTATTGTCAATGCAACAACCGCCAGACGATTGCGAAAGAAACTTTTTACTGTTTGCTTGAAAGGACTTTCTATTGCCTCCACGCTCATTGCGTCCTGAGTAGAAATTGTCAGATCTTTGCTGGCGCCCATAAACGTACGTTTCGTCCAACGCCAGACTGTTTTCCCTGCGGTGGCAAACACGTGCCCCACGGACGAGAAAAATTTGGCAACCTTACTTTTTTCGGCGCCATCCTTTTCCGACAAACCATCCGTTTGTTCTGTCGTCGATTGCACCGCTTGCTGACCGTTTTCTTCAGTAAGTTCACTTTGCTGCACAACTTCTTTGTTTTCAGTCGTATCCATCTGCTCTCTGACATCGATGGCGTTATCCGATTTATTTACGATATTTTTCTTCTTGTTCATTTTGCCACCGCCTTACTTAGAAACTCTAATACGAGGATCAATGATGCCGTACAGCATATCTATGATAAGATTGCCAAGCAAACCCACCAAAACATAGAACATTTGCAACGTCAGCACGACGTCGTAGTCCTTATTGTTAAGCGAGTTGATGTAAATTTTGCCCATGCCGTTCAATCCGAAAATATTTTCTATCATAATTGATCCGGAGAATATTCCCAAAAACCATCCAACGACAAGAGTAACAATAGGTATCAAGGCATTTCTCCAAGCGTGAGAATAAATTACTACCTTTTCCTTGACGCCCTTAGCACGGGCAGTACGGATACAGTCCATCGAAAGCGCTTCAATCATGGATGCACGTACGTATCTGGTCATGCCGCCCAGCGAGCAGAAAGTCATTACTATCAACGGCAATGTCATGTAATACATTCTGTCCCAAAATCTTGCCATACCGGTGAGCGTGCTTCCCGGAGTTTCCTGTCCGGAAACGGGGAACCACTTCAACACGATGGCAAACAGGAAAATGAACAGTATTGCCGTGATGAATGTGGGCATACTGTAGCCAATTATGCTTCCTACCTGAATTGCCGCATCTCTTTTACTTCCCTTTTTAACGGCGCAGAAAATTCCAAGGGGTATTGTTATGCCCAAAGCCAGAATGGTAGCAAAAATATTGATGAAAAGCGTGTTTTTCATGGGTTCACGCAAAACATCTATTACCGGACGTTGGACATTAGTGTAACTCACGCCGAAATTGCCTTGCAACATTCCCTGAAATTTACCGTTAAGTTTTGTTATACCCAGCCAATTAGACCACCGTCTGACAATATTTATAGGATTGCCGTTTTCATCGGCATATCCCAACTGCACACGGTAACTTTGGTATAGTCTTTCCAACCCTTCAGGATCCTGCTTGAAGGCATCCTTCTGGGCATCGGCAAGTGTTCTTGCACGGTCAAATGGAATAAGATCGTAAATGCAATACATCAAAAATGACAGTATCAGAAATACTACCAAGATGTAAAACAATCTTTTAACTATATATCTTCCCATAGTGTCTCCTTAAGTGCTGCTTACTGCAACAAAAAAGACATTGTAACAATGCCTTTTTTGTTGCAGTAAGGGACAAAAAATTGTCCCTTACGCACCAAATTGTTTAATGTGTTATTAGCCTTGAGCCGCCAAAGATCCACAGTAGAGGATGGCTTGTGCAGGTCCGAAGAAAGGTGATGTCTTGAAGTTAAGGATGTCCGCTTTGTACACATCGTAGTAGATGTTGCTGTACAAGGGGATATCGGGCAACAATTCGTTCCAACGAATCATGTATTGATAGAACCACTTGTCGTATTCTTCGGTGTCACCGGGTTCTACGCTGTAAACCATTGCAAACGAGATGTAGTTCATGCCGAGTTTGTCTGCTCCGCCTGCTTTTGCAGCCGCTTCGTCAAAACTCAAACCTTGGTTTTCAGTATCCCACCAGGAGAATTCTGCATCGTACGGGTCGGAAAGGAAGTTTACACTGTAGCTGAAATATGCATCGTACATTTCAGGATTATCGTTTCCAATCCAGTTGTAGGAGTAGACGTACATAGCCGAATTCCAACCTGTTGCAAGGTTGTACATTCCGTAAACGGGAGTTCCGCCGTAACCGTATTCGGTAATACGAGAAAGTTCGCCTTGAAGTTTCGTGAAGTCAACTTCCGTCTTGGTCAGCAACATACCGATGCTGGTAAGAGCGTTTCCTTCGAGAAGCATTGTGGTAAGCAATTCGGAAACGGGGTTATCTTCACTGGACAGCCAGTTGACTGCAAGAGGCATATAGTAATCGTCGCCGATCTTTTCCGTCTGATAGGTCTTACCGTCCGTTACGCTAACGGCTTTGTAAGTCAAGTTAACGTTGTCGGGACCGTATTCGCTTGCAGAAAGTTTCTTGTAACGGATTCCGTTGCCCTTTGCGGGATCATAAGGAGTAGATCCGTCGGAATTATAAATCCAACCGCCTTCTTCCAAAACCTGTCTAGCCTTCGTTGCACTTACGGCATAGGTGTTGAGGTTTGCTTCCAAAGCGTCTTCATTTGCAAGGTATGCGTCAAAGTTTACACTGTAAGGACCGTTTGTTACATAACCGTATCCGCCGGTGAAACTGTTTGCAAATTCTTCTCTGTCCAAAGAGTAAGCAATGGCTTGACGTACTTCCGTGAACATTGTGGGGCTGAAGTCGCAGTTGAACTGCAATTTGCCGTATCCTGCACGGTCGTAGTGTGTTTCTTTGAAACCGCCGTCAGCAACCATAGACAGTGCTTGTCTTACGTCATCGCCGCCGGAAAGTCCTGCCAAAACATCAAGCTGACCGTTTTGCAACTGTGCAAATTGCGTTTCTGTCTGAGCAAGACGGTAAACGATGGTTTCAATGTGGGGTTTTTGTCCTTCGAAGTTGCCGGCGAAGTTAGTGTTGATTGTCAACGTTGCTTCTTTGGAAGTATTGTTCCATTGGCTGACTACATAAGGACCGGTGTACTCATAGGTTGTGTAGTCGAATCTTGCGTCTTCAAGGTGAGATGCCTTGTTGTAGGAATATTTCGCTTCTGGATCTTCCGTTTTTGCGTACCAAGAATCGGAAAGATATGCGCCGTTGCCGTCGTCTTTAACTTCTACACCATCACCCAAAATAAGACCGAGGTCGTAAGGAGAAACTGCTCCAAATGTATCCGCATAGTAGTAGGGATAGTAATTGGGACCTGCAATTTCAATGGAGAAAGTGTATTCGTCAATCAATCTAAGACCGGAAAATGTTTTGGATGCGCCTTTTACGCCGTCATTAGTTCCGTCATATGCGCTGAACGCATCATATCCGACAACTGCCTGACCTGCAAGGTTGTATTTCAAGCCTTCCATAGAAACGGGGGTGCTCATTGCAAGCGTGTAAGCAAGGTAGTTTGCTGCCGTAACTTCTGTTCCGCCGCTCATCTTGAGGCCTTCTTTGATTTTGATTGTTACTTTCAGGTTTTCAACGCCTCCGCCAACTTCGATTACTTCCTCGCTGTGAGAGTCAACAACCGTTTCGTTCCAGACATAAGAACCGCCCTTGTTGAGTTCCATTGTGGAATAACCAGTAGTAAGGTTAGCGATATCCAAGTCGGATGCGCCTGCAGAACCTTGACCCAATCCGGGGAAACGGAAGTCGCCGCTGAGCTGCGTGGTGCTACCGAGAATTACCGTACCGCCGATTTCAAAGTCGTTGTAAACGCTTCCGTCAGTGGGATAGGTAGGATCGGTACCGTGACCGGGGCACTTATCCGCACACACCGGGTCCGTACAATCGCTTGTGCACTTGCCGCAAATAGGACAAACGTGTTGACATTCGTGCTTTTGGCACGCTGTCAAAGCGAATGTCGCCACAAACAGCAAGACAAGGATTACGGAAACAAGTTTCATTGTCTTTTTCATTGTAGTTCCTCCATAAAAATTTTCAACTTAATTTATTGCTCCGAAAAATTCGGTACAATACTTATTCAGCCTTTTGGGTGGCTAACCCTTGTTTATTGGGCGATTTTGCGAAAGGTTCTCTGCCTTTTCCGCAAAAATCAAAAATGCCCGAAACCGCAACAAAGCAAATATACTACATCATCAAAATGAAAATAGTATACCTCTCGCCTTAAGCAATTCCGAGCTTACCAAAAAACGCACAATATTAAGTTCGTGGCTAATCGATACAACTTGGAGAACCTTCGGAGCCCTAACTTCAACGTTCTGGCGAGATAACTATTCTCTGTTGATAATGCGTAAATTTTATCATATACGCACAGCACCGTCAACTGTATTTGACCAATTTTTAAGAAATTTACACGATTTTTTGCCCGAAAAACATGTTTTTGCCTGTTTTTTTACCCTGCAACTGGGTGTTTGGAGGTGTTTTGCAGGCTTTTTTCGTCTTTTATCGCTCAAAAAAACGCCTTTTACAACGTCATGTAACACGCTTTGCAAAGAAATTTTGCAGCAAAACAAAATTCATGTTGCCATTTTATGCCGCAAAAGCCGTCGCTAAAACGTTTAAGCAAGTTTTTTTCGACGGACAAACAAATTTCAGGCAACTTTTGCAAAACAGAAGCGGATTGCAACCATGCGGATTACAACCATAATAAATATACGCGCACGCACGTGTACGCACGTATCGCACGCACGTGTACGCACGCATGCGTGAGAAAACCTTTGTGCGCAATTTACCTGCAACTGACAGTTTTTCCCTTTACGAGTAACGCTTTCACGCACCGATGCAACAAAAGCCGAAAAATTTCCTTTCTACCCCGTTGACGGCATGGCACAAAAAGGGAATCTCAAAGTAAAAGTAGAAAAACTACAAAAAAGTCCGACAAGGCAAAATGAACGGCGACATCATATAACGCAAAAAACAATCATATATTAAGCCAAAAACAGTGTTTGGAGATATTGAATGAAAAAACTTGCCTGTGTGCTTATTGCGGTGTTTTTGCTGACTACCTTGGTATTGTTGACGGCATGCGACGACAACTCCATGAAAAATGCCGTCAAAAACGCCGACAACTACACCATTGTGTGTGCCTACGACGGGGAAAATCACATCCTTTCCGCCGTACAGACGGTGGAAATGACCAACCGTTCGTCAAACAGTTTCAAAGCGGTGAAGTTCCACCTGTACCCCAACGCTTACAGGGAAGACGCCAAAAACGCCGTCGTTTCCGCCACCTACAAGGGCATTGCCTACCCTAACGGCGAAAGTTGGGGAGAAATTACAGTGGACGGCGTGAAGGCGAAAGGAAACCCCGTTGCCTACACCGTCGAGGGGGAAGACTGCGACATTTTGTCCGTGCCTGTGGAGGAATGGTTCCCCGACGAGAAAATTACCGTGGAAATTACCTACACCGTTTCCCTTGCCAACATCAAACACCGCCTCGGCTGGACGGAAAACAGCGTCAACCTCGGCAATTTTTACCCCGTACTGTGCCACATAGAAAACGACAACTACAGCACTTCCCCCTACTACAACGTGGGCGATCCCTTTGTCAGCGAAGTGGCAAACTACAACGTAACAATCAAAGTAGATGAAAGTTACATGGTGGCAAGCACGGGAAACCTGACGGAAGCCCATGCGGAAAACGGGTTTGTAAACTACAACTACACTGCCGACGCAGTAAGAGATTTTGCACTTGTTTTGAGCAACCGTTACAAAAAACTTTCGCAAACCGTGGATGACACTACCATAAATTACTACTACTACAACGACACCGACAGCGAGGCTTCGCTGGACACCGCCGTGCGTGCTTTCGAGTACTTTTGCCGGAAGATAGGCGACTACCCCTACAAGCAACTTTCCGTGTGCGAAACGGACTTTTGCTACGGCGGAATGGAATACCCCTCGTTGGTGATGATAACGTCCGGTTCAAAGTCCTACCGTGAAGCAATCGTACACGAAACGGCGCATCAGTGGTTTTACGCAACGGTGGGCAACAATCAGATTGAAGACGCCTGGATGGATGAAGGTCTGGCGGAATTTCTAACCTACCTGTACCTTGACAACTGCGACGACACGCCCCTTTCGCAAAACATTTTGGCAAACATAAAGACGTACACTACCTACGTGGACGTACTCAACAACTACTACGACAACGTGGACATTACCTACCGCAGTCTGGACAAATACAAAAACGACAACGAATACGTGATAATGACATACATTAAGGGCAGTTTGATGTTCAACACGCTGTACGAAACAATGGGGGAAAGCAAGTTTTTCAAAGCACTGGGCGACTACTACAAGCATTACTCTTTCCAAATTGCCACACCTGCACAAATGAGCGACTGCTTTTCCAAAACGGGCGGAGCGGAACTGTCGACGATTTTTGCCAACTACGCAGAGGGAAAGGAAATTGTGGGAAAGGTTACCGACTGAAAACAAACAAATGCATGACGGCGTTTGCGACCAAGAAGGGCAAACGCCCTTTTTGTTGCAAAAACAGCCAAAAGGACACAAAAACGCTGTACGTTGTAAAAAAAACGCTCCACCGCCAAGCAAGCAAAGACAGAACACACAGCAAAATGTCGTCGCACGCAGTAAACGCAAAAGCGGTTTTACCACCGGGCACCTTATTGCATGAAATTTACGGCGAAACCTGCCTGCTGCAAGGTGCTGTAAACAAACAATCACGCAGTAAAAAAGGACATAAACCGCAAAAAAACGAATGTCTTACCCTTCACAAGGGCGAACGTCTGAAAACTTTCGGCATACAATGGCAAGTTTTTCAACAAGCCCTACAAACACAATATTTTTGCAAACGGATGCAAAGTATTGAAAAAACGCCTCAAAAGTGATACAATGTAGGTACAAAACAGCGAGGTGAGGCAGATGAGAATTTTCGTAGCGGCAGAACTTCCGCAAAAAACAAAGGAAAATTTGGCAAGGTCGGCAGGGCAAATGAAACACTTTGCCGAAAAAGGCAACTTTGTGCCCATGCAAAACTACCACATCACGCTGCACTTTTTGGGAGAGGTTGCCGAACCGGACCTGATTTACGTGCAGAGCGCCATGGACGGAATACGCAATGAAAAAGCACCGTTGATAGCACTTCAGCAATTTACCGTGTTGCGTGGCGGCGACGTTGTGTGCGCACGCATACGCCAAGACGGCAGTCTTACGCAACTTCACGACAAACTGGGCGATTTGTTGGAGAAAAACGGCTTTGACGTGGAACACCGTGCCTACCGTCCGCACATTACGATTATCCGAAAATACCGTTTCAGTTTGCCTTTTTCCGAAGTTACAAAAAGCGTGGACGTATTCAACAAGCAATTTTACGCAACGGAAATTGTACTGTACCAAAGCATTCTGAACGCAAACGCCCCCACCTACAAGGAACTGTACCGTGTAAGTCTGGCGGAAAACTGACGCCGTTGTCGCAAAATTCAACACACGTATTAAAAAATACGGTACAATGGCAAAAACGGAAAAATATCTGTTCCGCCTTTGTATTGTTTGTGGTTTTGTTGTTGATGCAAGGACAATTTCCTAGGGGTGAAAGCATTGCATTGTACAAAAAAGACACCAACCAAACGGACAACACCCGAAACCGCAACTTTTGTTGCGGTTTTTGCTTTTTCGGGCAATTTGCATGCAACGTGCAACAAGGCTTGCCCTTTTGCCTTTTCCACAAAATCAGAGTACAAACGACGTTTTTTCGTTGTGCCTGCGTACGTCCTGCAATGTAAAGTGTTTTGCACGGTTGTTTTGTTTTTATTCGATTTAGCGACAGTAAGCCGACCGCAAAAACCGTCGGCATTGGACTTGTCAACGTTTTACTTCACTTCAGCGTTGGGCATTGCAAAAACACACGGCACAGGCAAAGCACACTATCGCAGTTTAATAATTTTACATTTTGTGCAAAAAAATCCTGCCCGAAAGGACAGGATTTTTGCATACGGTGTTAGTTTTTGTTTTCTTTGACGGTTACAGAGATTTCAAAACCGCCTGCACTTCACGCATATCGCATTTGCCGGCAAAATTTGCCTTGAAGTGTTTCATGACAGAGGGAACCGACTTGTCGTCCAGCGTGAGTATTTCCGCCTTTATTTCCTCCGCAGTCATCATCTTGGGAAGATAGGCGGACAAAAATGCAATTTGTTCCTCCAACACACGCACGTTTTCCGCACGGTTGGCTTTTTGAAAGGCCTCCTTTTCCTCGGCAAGTTCTTTGAGCGTCTTTTGCAGTACCGCCACCACGTCGGCATCGGTGAGAGGCGCATTTTGCGTGCGTTTTTCAATCTCCGCCAACTTGATTTTGTTGAGCAAAACGGACAAAACCGACCTTGCGTTTACATCGTGATTTTTCAGCGCCGCAATATTGGCGTCTTTCAACTGTTGATAAATCATTTGTTACCTCCTTCCGTAACTGTTTGTTGCTCTGTTTGCTGCTGCGTTTCCGATTGAGTTTCCGAACTGTTTGAATGTTGTTCCGTTGTATCCTCTTTTTGCAAATTTGCGACGTCGGTGAGGTCGTCGGGTTGCACCTCTTGGTGTAAAGCCACCCCTTGCGCCATTACTTCGGCGTCGGTTTCCTCGATTTTTTGACTTTGAGTGTCCTCTTGAGGCAATGCTTCCGACAAAGGAACGTCAACAGGCTGTTGCTCCACCCTTTCCGACGGCTGTACAACTTCGCAGGTGTCATCTTGTGCGCCTACGTCGACTTGGTCTTGCTCTTGCGACGGCAACGCCTCGTTTTCCTTTGTAAGATTGGGCGTATTATTGTCGGTCAAGGCAACGTCTTGCTTTGAAACGTCCGTCTGCACCTCGGGAACTGTCGCTTTTGGTTGCAAAACGGCAGGCTGTTCCTCCCTGTAGTCCACCACGAAACTGATGTTGGCAGCCTTTTTCCCTATTGCCGAAAGTGCCTTTCTGTCGAGGTTGATGCGTTCCTCAAAAATAAGCCATCTGCCGTCGGTAACGTCGGTGTTGGGTATTGACAAAAGCAAACTGACGTACAATGCGGTTTTTTCCGCAGTTGTCAAACTGTCGTACTCACGGGAAACGCCGTCAACCGCAAGACACGCCTTGCCGTCCTTTTCCACAACGGAAGCGTTGCTTTGAGTGAAAGCGTTGTAGTACTGCGATGCCCCCTTCAAAATGGACTTTACCTTGTCGGCGACAAGCAACCCCACAATTTGATTGTGATTGAGGGTCTGTTCCAGCATGGCAAAAGTTTTTGCCTCCGCAGCCGCAGCAGTTACCTTCATTTTTGCGGTACTTGCGGAAACGTACTTTTCCAACTGTTCCCGTCGAAGTTGTTGCAAATCGTTGCTACGTTGCACAAGTTTGTCAAGTTGCTGCTGTTTTTGGTCTATTTCACCTTGCGAAATTTCGCTGTAACGGCTGTCTTTAAGTATGCCGTAGTAGTTTTCTATCTTTTCCGTCAGGTTTGTTTTCAATGCGTCGTACTGCGCAATCTGCGTGCGAAGTTGACTTATGTTTTTTTCAAAGTCGGCGGAAGTTACCTTTTCCACGTCCAACCCTTTCAGGTCAAATTCCATTTGCAATTCGCCGTACAGTTGGTCGTACTCTCTGCTTTTGCTTTCGTACAACCACTGCGCCTTTTCCAATTCCAGACGTTTTTTGAAAACTTCCTTTTCCACAGCCTGCTTGGATTCCGCAAGCATGTTGCGCTCGCTTTCCACGTCCCCCAGGTCGTAACGGAAATTCGCCACAGCCTGTTCGATGTCGTCGCTTCCCGCCTGTTTTTTCGCCTTTTCCGTGGACTGACGTATCTGCGTTTCGTTTACTTTCACGGTTTTTTGCGTTTCTACTATGGCGGCGTTGATGTCGTCAAGTTTGGAATTGACCTTTTCCAACTGACGGTACGCCGAAAGGTACTGTTCGTATCCGGAGGAAAGGCGAGTGCTTATGTCGGAAAGGGTTTCCTTTACTTTGTCGTTGGTGGAAACAAGGGTGTCCACCGTGTCTTTTGTCCCCTGCAACTGCAACTGCGTGTCGGTGAGATACTTCAAACGGGATTTAAGTGCGCTCACCTTTGCCCTTAACGATTCCGTCTGACGTTTGAGGTCGGCAAGTTCCACTTCACTGCGCACGGCGTCCTGCTGCACGTCCAAAAGATACTTTGTTCCGTTGTCGTTGTTGAGTGCTTTCAGGTAGTTGAAAACCGTTTCCGAAGAGTTTTGTGCAACAATTTCTTTGTAACGGTTGTTTATATTTTGTTTTTCGCCACGCAAAGTGTCCATTTCGGCTGCGTTGATTTCCACATGGCGTTTTATTTCCTTTATTGCGCCTTCCAACTGCGAGGCAAGTTCCACAAGTTGGTCCCTGTCCAGGTTGCGTGAAGATATTTCCTGTTCCAACGCCTCAATTTCGCCGTCGTGGAAGTTGGCGTTTACGGCAAACACGCTGGAAGCGTCGTCGTTGAAAACCTTTTGACTGTTGAGAAACACTTCCCGTTTGAATTCTTCCTGCTTGCGAAGCAACGCTTTGTTCTTTTCCCCTTCAAGTTTGCTACGGGAGTTTTCCAACTGCAAAATGCGGTAGCGATAGTCTTCCAACGCTCTTTCAAAGTTGCGCTGCTTTTCCTGCAAGGACATGTTGATGGCTTCCAACTTGGAATACTTGGCGTCCAGCACCTGCAAAATGGTGTCCTTGGCTTTGATGGGCGTTACCGCAACGTCCAATTCCGCAACGGAACGAAAACGTTTCATCTGAAGTACAAGACTGCTTTCCTTTTCGGCTATGCGGCTTTCTTTGACGGTAATTTCGTTTTGCAGTTTTTCCATCTGCGACTTTACTTCGTCGATTTTTACGTCCACACGCACCGTTTCCAAAAGTTCGCCCACCGATTTTGCCGGCACTTCAAATGCGTCCAGACTGTCCTTTACCTCAGAAAGGGATTTTTCCACGGCGTCAAGTTTGTTGACGTACAGCACACGCTCGCTTGTGAGATGCTGTTTTTTGTCGTTGAGTTCCAACAGCAGTTCGTTGAGTTTTTTGTTGTCGGCGTAAAGAGTGGCAATGTAGGCAAGTTCCGTGTTGATTGCCTCTATGCGGTTGCGTTTGTCCTGCGTCAAAGCAAACTGACGCTGTTTTTCCTCCAACTGCCTGTTGACGTTTGCCAACTCGTTTTCCTGCCACTCCAACTCGGTGGTGAGGGCGTAACGGCGTTTTTCCTGCTCGTCACGCTGCTTTGCCAACGTTTGCAAAGTCTTCACCTTGGGCACAAGCACGGCAATTTCGTCCTGAAGCGCAACAATGCGCCGAGCCTGTTCTATTTCTTCCTTGTGTGCGGTGAGGTTCTGATAACTCTTTTGCGCCTCTTCCAATTTGGCGGCGATTTCTCTGCGTATGCCGCCCACCGACTGCCCCGCCTTCATTTCGACAAGTTGCGCCGTTACTGCGGCAATTTCCTGCGAAAGGGCAGACAACTGCTCGTCGGTTTTGTCCAGTTGCTCCGCCGTTACGCTTTCGGCGGGAAGAGAGGCGTACTGACGCACACGACTGTACACGTCCTCACGTTGCCGACAGGCTTTGAGGGAAGACTCTTCTATTTCCTCCTTCACTTCCGTCAACATCTTTATTTCTTCAAACTGCGACAAATCGCCGTGAAAATTTTCCACGGAAAGATTGTTGACGTACGCAAGGCGCAACACGTCTTGCAAACTGTCGTGAAGAATCTGCTCTATGTAATTGAGGGCGTTTTTGTTGCGTGCCACCACCTGCCAACGTCCCTCGGCGTTCTTTTTCAGCACAAGGCGTGTTTTGTCGTCGCCGTGCAGTTTGGAAAGAGAGTATTCCGTTCCGTCCAAATCAAAAACGACTTCCACGTCCCTGACATTTTCCGTTTCTTCGCTGAAACAAAAATCCATGTAGGCATTGAGCCTGCCCCCTTTCACGGTGACAATCTCTTTGCCTTGGCTTGCGGTGCCGAAAGAAAAGGTCTGTTTCTTTTTGGTTTGAGGATCTGTGGCGATAACTTTGATTATTCGCATGCTGCTCTCCCGATTTGTACAAGTTATTGGCAAACTGTTGATAACGCCGCAAAATTGTGGTAAAATACTTTCCGACATATCGGACGTTAAACAGCCCTTGTGTTTTAATAATTATACTCTATAACTGTGAAATAATCAAGGTTTTGGGTAAAAATGAGGTAAATTATGGCTTTCTGCGACAAGGAAAAACAACTTATTGACGGCGGAATTACACCTGTCGACAACAAGTTTATACTCAACTACCTTCCCGACGCCCCCGACAAGTGCGTGGCGGTGTATCTGTTGGGGTTGACGCTGTCGCAAAGCAACGGCACGGACAATTCCTGCGAAACGCTTGCCGACAAATTGGAACTTTCCACGCAAGAGGTGATGGCGGCATACCTGTATTGGGAAGAACTCGGCCTTGTGCACATAACGTCGGACAATCCCCCTCATGTTGTGTACCTGAGCGTGAGAGATTCCGTTTCCTCCCTCAAAAAGGTGAAACCCTCCAAGTACGCCAAATTTACCCGTGAAATGCAAAACGTAATTCAGGGCAGAATGATTACCGCCAATGAATTTAACGAGTACTACACCTTTTTGGAAAACACCACCTTTCAGCCGGAAGCGCTTATTGCCGTTGCAAAGTACTGCGTGGCGTTGAAGGGTACGGAAATCAACTACCGTTACATACTTACCGTTGCACGCAATCTGTTGCAACGTGGCGCAACTACACTTGCCGTCGTTCAGGACAGCCTGGACAGCCGACAAAAGTACGACGAAGATCTGAAGGTGGTTTTCAAAGCCTTGGGCAAGACGGGCAAGTTCGAACACTCCGACAGGGAAATGTACGAAAAGTGGACAAAGGACTACGGTTTCACAGGCGAAGTAATAGTTGCCGTTGCCAAAACCTGCAAAAGCGGAGGAATGGGCAAACTGGACGCAATGCTCACCGAATACTACAAAAAGGGCGCACTTTCCGTTCAGGAAATTGAAACTTACCAAAAGGAAAAGGAACATCTCGTCGCCCTTGCACGGGAAATAAACCGCACCGTCGGCGTGTACTACCAAAGCGTCGATTCCGTCGTGGACGAGTACATTGTCGGGTGGATTCACAAAGGTTACGACGACGAAACGCTTTTGGCGGTGGCAAAATACTGTTTCCGAAGCGGCATACGCACTTTGCAAGGGCTTGCCTCCATTGTGGAAAAACTGTACAAAAACGGTATCACCACCGTTGCCGCATTGGACAATTACCTGGCGGAAACGGCAAAAAAAGACCAAAAAATCAAGTACGTATTGGAAAAATGTGGCATCGAACGCAACGTTACCAACAACGACAGAACACTTTACCGCGCATGGACGGACAGATGGAACATGTCGGAAGACATGGTAAAGTTTGTTGCGGAAAAGGCAGTAGGCGCAAACAACCCCATGGCATACGTCAACAGAATTTTGTCAACCTACAAGCAGGCGGGCGTTGTTACTGTAGGTCAGGCGGAAGCCTTTGACAAGGCGGCAGCAACCGCAACAGCCAAGTCGTCCGAACCGAAACAAGTTACCGTTGGCGGGGAAATTGCCCGCACACAGTACACCGACGAGCAACTCAACGCACTGTTTACTGCGCTTGACGACAGGGAGGAGTGATGAACAAACAACAACTTGTGTTTCTTGCAAAGAGAAATGTGCAAAGCCATCGTCAGAAGGCATTGGACGGCTACGACGCCACCATGGCGTTTTTGCGCAGTCATGACGACTGGAACAGTTGCGAAAAGGCGCTGAAAAATGCGCAGGTGGCGTTTGCTCTGTACAACAAAACGCAGGAAAAAGCCAACATAGAAAAGTACACGCAAAAGCGCAACGAACTTTTGCAGAAGTATCATCTCACGAAAAAAGACCTTTCGCCCCGCTTCCGTTGCAGGAAATGCTCCGACACGGGATTTGTGAACGGCAAAGCGTGCAGTTGCCTTCAAAGGGAAATTCGCAAACTGCTTGTCAGCCAAAGCAACGTGCAAAACGCAAATTTCACCTTTGAAAACTCTTCCGAAACAGACGAGCACAACCTGAAAGTGGCATCAAAAGCACGCAACGTATGCGAAAATTCCGTACACACCAACATTTTGCTTACGGGAGGCACAGGCTCGGGGAAAACCTACCTGCTTACCGCTTGCGCCAACCTGTGCGCACAACTTGGAAAAAGCGTGCTGTGCGTTACCGCTTACAACCTCAGTTCGCTGTTTTTGGAATGCCATTTGAGCGACTTGGAAACGCAAAAGACAATAATGGACAATCTCACAGACGTAGACGTGCTGGTAATTGACGATTTAGGTACCGAAAACGTGTACAAAAACGTTACCGGTCAGTACCTGTTTGCATTGATTAACGAAAGAATTGCCCGTGGCAAACAAACCTTTATCAGCACCAACCTTTCCCTTGCCAAATTGCAGGAAATTTACGACCCGAGGATTTTTTCACGTCTTATGGACCAAAAAATCACCTTTGTGGCAATGCTGAAAGGAAGTGACAAGCGTCTTGCAAAATAACATTTACAGCCGTGTCACCGAAAGGCGGACACGGCTTTGTTTTCGCCGTACAACGGCAAAGGAGCAACAATGAAAAACAAACTCGACGGCAAAATCGCCGTAATTTCCGGAGCGTCCTCCGGCATAGGTAAAGCCATTGCAACAGCCCTGCAAAAAGAAGGGGCGAAAATTGTGGACATATCACTGAAAACGGACGGAAGTTACTTCAAAAATTACGCCGCCGACATCACCGACAACAACGCCGTTGCAAAAATCGTAACGGAATTGCAGCGTGATTGCGGCAAAATCGACTTTTTGTTTTGTAACGCAGGCTTCGGAATAGGCGGAAGCATGGAAAACACCCGCCTTGGCGACATTGAAAAACTGTTTGCCGTAAATTTGGTGTCGCACGTAAAAATGACGGTGCAAATGCTACCGCTGATAAACAACGGCGGAAAGATTTTCTTCACCGGTTCGCTTGCATCCATCATTCCCCTGCCCTACCAGGCGTGTTACTCGGCAAGCAAAGCGGCAATAGAAAACTTTGCACGTGCCCTTCGCACGGAACTTAAACCACGCAAAATTGCCGTCTGCACCATTATGCCGGGGGATATCCGCACAGGCTTTACCGACGCACGTGTGAAAACTTCCGCCAATACCGACGCCGAAAATCACAGTATAGCCAAAATGGAAAAGGCGGAAAGGAGTGGCAAAAGTCCCGACACTGTGGCAAAAGTTGCAGTTGCGCTTGCAAAACGCAAAAATCCGCCGCTGAGAGTTTCGGTGGGCGCAGACAGCAAAGCCATTGCCCTTTTGGTAAAGTTGCTTCCGTTGCGTACAGTAAACTTTTTGGTGGAAAAACTGTACATCTGATTTCAACCGCACGGCAACAAGAGCGGTTGACAGGCTCATCCCACAGTAAAAGACCGGACGCAATATCCGGACGCAATATTAAGGTTTATTTACCGTGTATTTATTACATAGTAGTTACAAAGAGGCGTGTACAAAATGCAACTAACGACCAAAAGGTGCCTTTTGCCTGACAATACAAACTTTGCACAAAACCTGTTTTGTTTGTAATGAAGTTTTCGACGGTTCAAGTTTAAGCGCCGTAAAAGTATCTCAACAACGAAACGCACTGCCGTCGGCAAAGGAAACTGCAAAACACGCCTTGTACTGCACGAGCGTTTCTTTACCTGCCACCGTTTTGCAACGCACCGATAAGACTTTGCCAAACCGACTTTTCTGTTATGGAAGGCGATTCTCGGCGAAGCCGCATTAACGCAACGGCTTTGGAAAAAGTTTGATTGACGATAAATGATTTGCAAAAACAAAATCTGTATCTCTACGAACAGACGTCAAAAAAAGAATAATTGTGACAATATTTTGCATCTTTTGCAAAAATTTTTATATTTTTGTGCAAAAATTTACATAAATTCGTTGACAAATTTGTGTTTTTGCATATAATATAGGCGAAAAACAGGAAAGGAGGAAAACCAATGAAAAAATGCATGTACAGCCTGATGCTGTCCCCCGACGTCGTGCGGGAGATAGACATTTTGGCGGACAAACAAAATACAAACCGTTCCAATTTGGTCAACCAGATTCTTGCGGAATACGTTTCCCTCATTACGCCGGAAAAACACGTCAAAAACATTTTCGACGTGGTGGAACAGATGTTCGGTCAAAAAAGCAACTTTTTGTTTTACAGTCAACCCAACGATTTGACAATGTCCATCAAAAGTTCGCTGAAATACCACTACCGCCCCACAATAAGGTACGAAGTGGAAATGTACCGCATGCCAAAGGAAACGATAGGACAGTTGAAAATACTGTACCGCACGCAATCGCCGGAACTGCTTGTGGAACTGACGAGGTTTTTCAAAATATGGATGCGCCTGGAAGAGTTGTACATCAGCAATCTTTTTGACAAAGGCGCAATTTCCTACGGTTTGGAAAACGGAAAGTTCACACGTACCTTTGCCGTACCAAACCACTTCGACTACTCGGAAAAGGACATCGGCAACGCCATAGGCAACTACATTGCCACATTTGACGAAATGATGAAAACCTATCTTGACGGCAAATACACATCGCTGGAAGAGATGGAAAGCAGATATCTTGCCTACCTCAACGGCGGAGCGCAACTGATTTAACAAGGAGGTGAAAAACATGGACGCTCAAAAACTCACTAAAAAAAGTCTTGAAGCCATATCTGCCGCACAGAACATGGCTTTGGAAAATCAAAATATGCAAATAATGCCGGAGCATTTGTTGTACGCTTTGGTAGATCAGGAAGGAGGACTTGTTCCGCAACTGCTTAAAAAGCAGGGTGTGGACTGCGACAGTCTGCTTGCCGCCGTGGACAGGGAAATTGAAAAAATCCCCGGCGTCAGCGGCAGCGGAAGAGAACCGGACAAAATCTACATCTCCCCCATTACCGACAAAATTCTTTCGCAGGCGGAGAAAAACGCCATGTCTTCAAAAGACGAGTACGTTTCCGTCGAACACATAATGCTGGCGCTTTTCGACAACGCACCGGAAAACATAAGGGAAATTTTCCGCACCTTCCAGATGACGAAAGACAAATTTTTGCAGGAACTGAAGAAGGTGAAAAGTTCTCCCGTTACGGGCGACGACCCCGAAAGCACCTACGACGCCCTCAACAAGTACGGATTTGACCTTGTGGAAAGGGCAAAAGCGCAAAAACTCGACCCCGTCATCGGACGTGACAACGAAATACGAAACGTAATACGAATTTTGTCACGTAAATCCAAAAACAACCCCGTGCTTATCGGCGAACCGGGCGTTGGTAAAACCGCCATTGCCGAAGGTCTTGCGCAACGTATCGTGCGTGGCGACGTACCCGAAGGATTGAAAAACAAAACCATTTTCGCACTGGACATGGGCGCCCTCATTGCAGGTGCGAAGTTCCGTGGCGAATTTGAGGAAAGGCTGAAAGCCGTCCTAAACGAAATAAAGAAAAGCGACGGCAGAATTTTGCTGTTTATCGACGAACTGCACACCATTGTGGGTGCAGGAAAGAGCGACGGCGCAATGGACGCAGGCAACTTGCTGAAACCCATGCTTGCCCGTGGCGAATTGCACTGCATAGGCGCAACTACGCTGGACGAGTACCGCAAGTACATCGAAAAGGACGCCGCTTTGGAAAGACGTTTCCAACCCGTCATGGTGGACGAACCGTCGGTCATGGACACCATTTCCATTTTGCGTGGTCTTAAAGAAAGGTACGAAGTGTTTCACGGAGTACAAATTCACGACCAGGCGCTTGTTGCGGCTGCTACGCTTTCCAACAGGTACATTACCGACAGATTCCTGCCCGACAAAGCCATTGACCTGGTGGACGAGGCTTGCGCCACAATCCGTACGGAAATTGACTCCATGCCTGCGGAAATGGACGACATATCCCGCAAGATAATGCAGTTGGAAATTGAAGAGATGGCACTGAAAAAGGAAACGGATACCCTTTCGCAACAGCGTCTTGCCGACATTCAGAAGGAACTTGCCGATTTGCGTGAGAAATTCAACGCAATGAAGGCGCAATGGCAAAAGGAAAAACAAAGCATACATTCCGTTTCCGACATAAAATCGGAAATTGAAAAGGTAAACGCCCAAATCGAGGCGGCACAGCGCAACTACGACTACGCAAAGGCGGCGGAATTGAAGTACAGCCGTCTGCCCGCTTTGCAAAAACAACTTGCCGAAGCGCAGAAAAACGGCGACAAAAAGCAAAACACTTTGTTGCGTGACACCGTTACCGAAGAGGAAATCGCAAAGGTCGTTTCCCGCTGGACAGGTATTCCCCTCACCAAACTTATGCAGGGTGAAAGGGAAAAGATACTGCACCTTGACGACATACTGCACAAACGTGTTGTCGGTCAGGATGAGGCCGTTACCAAAGTTACCGAAGCAATCATCCGTTCCCGTGCGGGCATAGCCGACCCCAACCGCCCGATAGGTTCGTTTTTGTTCCTTGGCCCCACAGGCGTGGGCAAGACGGAACTTGCCAAAGCACTTGCGGAAAGTCTGTTTGACGACGAGCACAACCTTGTGCGTATCGACATGACGGAATACATGGAAAAGTTTTCCGTTTCACGTCTTATCGGTGCGCCCCCGGGATACGTCGGTTACGACGAAGGCGGTCAACTTACCGAAGCGGTAAGAAGAAAACCCTATTCCGTTGTGTTGTTTGACGAAATAGAAAAGGCGCACCCCGATGTGTTCAATATTTTGTTGCAGGTACTTGACGACGGCAGAATTACCGATTCGCAGGGCAGAACGGTGGACTTCAAAAACACCATAATAATTCTCACCTCCAACCTCGGTTCCGGTTACCTTTTGGAAGGAATCGAACCCAACGGGGAAATTTCGCAGGAGGCCAAAGACCGTGTGTCGGCACTGCTCAAACAGAGTTTCAGACCGGAATTTCTTAACCGTCTGGACGAAATTGTGTACTACAAACCGTTGACAAAGGACAATATCTCCAAGATTATCGACTTGCTGATAAAAGACCTTGCCCAACGTATGAAGGAAAAACAACTCAATTTGCAAATTACCGACAAAGCAAAAGATTTGATTATCGAAAACGGCTACGACCCCGTTTACGGCGCAAGACCGCTTAAACGGTACTTGCAAAGCAAAGTGGAAACGCTCATTGCAAAGACGATAATTGCCAAGGATTTGCATGCAAACGACACCCTTGTCGTGGATGTGGAAAACGGCGATTTTACCGTAAAAGTGAAGTAATGCAGGTTGAATTGTAGCGAGAAAGCAGGAAAAATGTACCGCTTTTTCCAATACGTATCAAGTTTTTTGGTACAATACAGCAAAACAAAAAAAGGCTTGTCCTTGCGGGCAAGTCTTTTTTTTGTTTTTTGTCGTCAAACGAAGTGAAAAGCAGGTTTGAACCGCTGTACCTTGCAACAATGCCTCTTGCAACTTCAATTTGTTTTTTTTCGACACGCAGCCTGTGCGCATCAGACGCCGCAGCGAGAATTTGCAAAAGCAGCCGTTTGCCTATATCAAGTGTTTTACCCCAAAGGCGTTGCCGACGTCAATCGGTTTATTGCACGTATTTGTTTTTCCTGCACGTTTTTCAAACCAAGTTTAAGCGTAAAAAACATTTACCACCACAAGTTTTACAACAAAAAGGCATTTTTCACTCAAAAAAATTTGTTTTTTACTCAATTTTGTTTTCCTGCACGTTTTTCAAACCAAGTTTAAGCGTAAAAAACATTTACCACCACAAGTTTTACAACAAAAAGGCATTTTTCACTCAAAAAAATTTGTTTTTTACTCAATTTTGTTTTCCTGCACGTTTTTCAAACCAAGTTTAAGCGTAAAAAACATTTACCACCACAAGTTTTACAACAAAAAGGCATTTTTCACTCAAAAAAATTTGTTTTTTACTCAATTTTGTTATGTTTTATTCATATAATTTGATAAAGTTTATTACTATAGGTTGATTTTCGTTATTGAATGTGTTAAAATACACTACAAATACAACAAATTCGACAAAATCTGCGTTGTATTGAGCCGTTTTTACGGAGGACAAATTGAACCAGTAAATTTTCGTTGTGCTGACAGCGGCAGCATTGATTGCAATAGAATTCAGATTGGTTAGGTACATCAGAGGCACGACTTCCGTCAAAACTCCGGTGGACTTGCTTAAATATTGCTTCATGTACGCACTTGTGGCTTTTGCGCCCCTAAGTGCTTTTGCCACGCTGTTTTTGGCTAACTTTGCGGAAATAAGTTTTGTTCTTAAAAACAGTCTTACGCAGGAATTTCAGGATTTCTGCCGTGCTTTGCTGCAACTTACACTTGGTACGCAATCGGTATTCGTCGCAGCGAAGTTGCTTTTAGGCTACCTGTTGCTGCTGTTTGTAGGGTCATCACTGGCAACGGCAATTCTTTGCTTTTATTCCCGTTGGTACAAAATTCGCAAACAACAAACAAGCGAAAGCCTTACGGTGAAAAAAGTTGTTTTCAACTATCAAAATCCGGTGTGTAACAAACTGTATTTGTCACTGGAACGTTTGCTTAACTGATTTTTTTTGTTTTTTGTTTTTTCCCTAATTTCAACAAAATCCGCAACTTTTGAAAACGACAGTTCCTGTCGTCGTTTTTGCCGTGCATAAAAAGCACACGTCGTTTTTTGCGTGTGTAAGGCTTCTTGCACTGCAAAAAAAGTGTATTTCAACAACAAACACAGTGAAAAACACTTTTGCACAAAACGACGGGAAAACGTGCCCGAAAGTAATACCTGCGGGAAACAGTTTGTAACAAAGACACACCGAAAAGCCTTTTTTGGGGCATACACGTTTTTTAACGTTTTTAACATACTGAAAATACGCCACAAACACTGTTTGTGGGAAAGGAGTTTAACCATGACAACTTCAAAATGCAAAATACTTAAGGCAATTGCACTGCCTTTGCTTGCAATAATTTTTGTGGCAAGCGTGCTTTTAGGAGTATTTGCAGACAGAATCGACTTTTTTGCAAACGCCGATTCTCAAACGCCGACATCCACCAACCCCAATGCGTGGGACGGAGTGAGTAGCGATACTTCCTTTTACACCTTTTCTTCCAACACACTGCACATCTACACCCCAAACCAATTAAAGGGATTGCAGACGTTGGCGGGAAACGGCTTTACCTTTGAGGGGCTTACCGTCCAACTGGAAACCGACATCGACCTTGGCGGACACGACTGGTACCCCATCGAAAACTTTGCAGGCATTTTTGACGGCAACGGACACACCGTAAGCAACGGCGTGCTAAACATTGTCGGTTCCGCAAACGTGGGCTTCTTCGGAACCGTTGACAAAATCGTCACCATCAAAAACCTGACGCTGAAAAATTTCAGTTCCAAAGTTTCAAAAGAACAACTCAACAGCAAAAGCTTGGGACTGCTTCTGGGCGAAAACACCGCCAACGGCACAAGAATCGTCAACTG